>Ga0172382_10000268_pt1 | contig 96923 bp, 81 predicted proteins | sample Leawel138RmetaG_FD_122245 | JGI IMG/M metagenome (GOLD analysis project Ga0172382, IMG submission 122245) | Leachate microbial communities from a municipal landfill in Southern Ontario, Canada - Leachate well 138R metaG | ecosystem: Engineered > Solid waste > Landfill > Unclassified | place... | reverse complement strand
CCGCCTGTTCCTTGGGTAAACCAATCCTGCAAAAAGTCTCCAAGATTTTCGGTCGTTCCTATTTTACTGCTTACTCGTTGAGTACCGGCAAAATAATGTTTGGTATAAGCAAGTGTTTGTTCTTCTTCACTGCCGTTACTACCAAGTTTGGCTACAAGCATACCGCTTGGGTAAAGTGTAGCATCCACCTGTATGGTGTCGGCTACCTTTTTACCATTTAAATAGATACTTACGCTTGTATTGCTGTGTTTGAGGATTCTTTCTCCTCCGGCATCGTAGGTGTAAATCGCTATCGGGCGTACACCTTCGGCATCAGGAGTTATATCCACTGCTCTTAAACGGTTTTCCTCATCCCAGAGGTTTGTTCTTAACTTTTCTATGGTTTCAGAATCGCCTGTTTTCTGTGTGATACGGGGTCAGGTTTCCGTTCGGGTCGTAGTCATACAGCTTGGTTTTTATGTCATTACCTGTATTGAACTTGCGAAATATCAAAGAACGAATCTTTATTTTTTTGTTGAGCAAATATAGTTTTTCTTACTATTTCGTACAACCTTGAAACTCTATTTTGTTTTTCATCACTTCTGACGAATTTTCGTACAGACTGATGGTTAATAACTTACATTGTCAAACTCTTTGTGGCAGTAGCTTTCGCTACTCATCAGCATTTTTTCTCTCATTACTTGTCTCGTCATATCTATGAGGGGGAGCATCCAATGTAAAACATTATCTGATTTGATTTATATTTGTACTGAATAATCCATTAAAATAATGAATACTATCTTTTTTCACGAGGATTTTTATAAGTTAATTGAATTTCTCCCAAAAGAAAATTACTTTGAAATCTCTCATTATAACAAAAACAATTCTAATTTTAGTAAACAAAATACATTTGGGTTTATAGAAATGGATATTATTCCTCCTCCTACATTTAAATTAATTGATCGAAAAATTCCAATAGCAGCACTAGAAAAGATTTTGAACCAACATTCAATCTTTTTTTCTGATAATATTAATTCAGGGTACGGTAATACATCTTATGATATGGATAATATTATCGGATATGGATATGAATATTTCACAATCTTCGTTTCCTATGAAAGTGAGATTGTTTCAGACATTTGGATATGGGATTCTAAAATAAATGAAGGTACGGGTGAAAATTTTGTAAAAACTATAAGTTTAATCATTGATACTTTCGATTTATTATTAATAGACTGGAGAAAACTATTAATAATATATTCTGATTCATACGATATAATAAAAAAATATTTGAATATATTTACTTGGGCATCTATCAAATAGGTTGGATATATTCAGTCGGTAAATCATCAGATAACCAAATACTTTCTTCTTGATAAAATTTATACCCATTCTTATAACTTTCCAATGCTAATATTCTTAAAACTATAATTTTGTCGGATTTCCTTTTAGCAACTCTTTCAGCATCATTTATATTTTGTGTTAAGTGAACATATTGTCTTTTCATTTTTTTTAATCCATTTCTTTTAATAAACTTACTATATGTATAATTAGATGTTCCATGATAAAGAATTTCAGGTGGAACGACTATATTCTTACTTATAGTATTTTCAAAAGTATGACCATATAATGCTCTTATTTTTGTATTATCCTCTGATATTTCTAATCTTTTTTTCCTATTATTATTTACAATTTGAAGAATGGCTGAAAAACCTATATTCTTAAATTGAGGATGTTTGCGTTTAATATTTTTTATTAAGGTATCTATATCACCCCAACCACCTTCATCGAGAGTTAAATTATACTTTTCCGGAACATGTCTCAATACATATGACAATATTTTACTTAATTCTAATTCATTCATAAGTTAGTAACTGTTTATTTTAGGTTTAACAAAGCTACCTGTGCCACCATAAGCTTTTCTCCATTCAGAAGTTTGGCTATTAGTTCTCATTTCAATAGCCTCACCCCAAGTTTTAGGGAGCACTCCCTTTTTTGAAGGTGACGCTAATCGTTCTGCAACATCCTTAGGAATTAGATCGTCGTAGTTATGAACATTAGCCTTTAGTTCACTTCCGGAATTTCTTGCTGCTAAAAGTCTAGTATTATCAAGAGTTGTATACATACCATCCTTCATTTTCACTATGTCAATAGGATCCGCTGTTCCATTCTTTACAGCATGTAAGGCTCTATTATAATTATTAATAGTATTCTGACTAAACCTAATAGAAGAAAGCTTAAAACTTTTACCATTATTTGTAATTAATTTCCCACTAAATACTCCTAGCTTTGTGAATTTGAAATTTGATACATTAGATTTATAAGAAGATTTACTTGTAAATCCTGAAGGAGCTGAAAATAATGATATGTCTCCTTCTATAAACATCAGATTTCCCATAAACCTATCATCTGCTTTCCCCTCATTAAACAATTTAGCACTTATTGTATGGGGCGCTGCCTCTCTAGATAAAAAGTCTACAGAGAAAAGAACATCAATTAAAAACTTCTCAAATAGATTTGCATTCTTATATGAATCATTATTTTGCCAATAGGTTTGTTTACCATTAGGATCAATAAACTTTATCGGATTCTGATAACAGTAACCATAAGAGTTATGATTAAATGAATTGAATATACCATCATTATGTTCTCCACTAATATATGCCTCATCATTCATTAAGTAATCCATATTAGCCAACGGATCCACACTCAACAACACACTGACCCTCGGATCATAATATCTTGCCCCATAATAATACCAGCCTGTTTCTTCATCCAACTCCTTACCATTAAACTTATAAGGCGAGTTATTAGAACTTCTGTGCTCCTCTACGAAAGTTTCACCAAAGGCAAAATACTCCATGTGCTGGCTTACTTCACCCAACAGGTTCGTTATATATGATGTACTTCCTAAATGGTCAGGGTGGAAGAAATACTGTTCTAATTCGTCATCTCCATGTACAAAACTTTGAACGGGAATAAATACAGGATTGCTGTCATAAACAGGAGGTTCTATATCAAATTCATCATAAACCTGTACAACGCCCTGTTCTGCATTTTCCAAAACTCCAAAACTTGAACCTATGACATCAACAGGTCCTCCTGTTCCTTGCGTAAACCAGTCATACAAATAATCACCGAGGTTTTCTGTTGTACCTATTTTTGAGGAAACCCTTTGTGTACCCGCAAAATAATGTTTCGTATAGGCAAGCGTTTGTTCTTCGCTGCCGTTACTACCAAGTTTGGCTACAAGCATACCGGAAGGGTAGAGGGCAGCATCTACTTGTATCGTATCGGCTACTTTCTTTCCATTCAGATAAATTGAAACACTTGTATTGCTGTACTTCAATATCCTTTCTCCTCCCGCATCGTAAGTATAGATGGCAATCGGTCTTACTCCCTCTGCATCGGGTGTGATGTCCACTGCTCTTAATCTGTTTTCCTCGTCCCAAAGATTGGTTCTCAACTTTTCTACGGCTTCAGAATCGCCTGTTTTTTGGGTAATTGCAGTCAGATTCCCATTCGGGTCATAATCATAGATTTTTGTTTTCACATCGTTACCTGTACTTGTCGTTTCCGGCTTATCTGTGATTTGTCTTACTGCGTGGGGTTGTGTATAGGAATAACCCGCTACATTGTACTCTGCCGTATTATATTCCTGGTATGTAAGATCATAAGTTGTCTGATGTGCTTTTGTCCAGTTCGTATTGTCCGGTGAAGTTTCATGCACCTGCGTTTTACCGAGTATATTGTGCATATTGTCATAAGACATCAAAAGAGAATATTTTTGATATTCATGTCCGGTATCTGCTGTATTTCTTCCTGTGAAATTTCCGGTTGCTGTTTTCAATCGGTTCAGGTCGTCGTATTCATATTCATACAATACACTTCCGCCTATCTGTCCTGTGGTCGGCAAAGCTGCTGTGTTTTCTACACTCAGCACATTGGAAAGCACATCGTATGTATAGCTGTTATTGATAAAAGTCCGGTCAACCGAAGAACCATTGGCAGTATTGGACTTTGCGGTCATATTCAGTAACCTCCTGCGATCGGTTTCATAGCTGTACTCGGTTTCGGTACCGTTGCCGTAGCGCAAATAGGTTCGCTGTCCGAATTTGTCATAACCCAGCTGGCTGATGATGTCTGCATTCTGCTGGTTTTCCTTTTTGCTGGTGATGCCGTGCAGTTCGCCGCCGCGGTTGTAGAAGTAGGTGACTTCTTCTTCATCGGGATAAATAATCTTCTTCACCCGGTTCCAGGTATCGTATTCCCATTCGGTTTTGAACCAATAGGCTTTGTCGCCCGGCACGGCTACCGAGCGCAGGTTGTAGCGCACTTCGCCCAATCGTCCGTATTTGAACTGCTGTACGCCTGTGGCATCTATCTGGTACCAGAGCCTGCCCACCGAGAAATCGTCCGCTGCCGAGGCATCCTGCGCCTGTACGTAGAAGAAATGAACGTTGTTATGCGGGTTTTTCGGGTATACTATGCTGTCTAATCGGTTAAAAGTGTAAAAATATTCTATCTTATCTCCGTTGTTTTCAGCCAAAAGGTTCGCGGTTTGTTTGGCAATCAGGTTGCTTGCTTTGTCATACGTAAATTTAGTAATTCCGTTGTCCGGATGGCGGAGCTCGGTTCTTCTGCCCGCCATATCGTATTTACTTTCGGTAATATTTCCGTCCGTGTCTTCCACTTCCAGCAGTTCGCCTATGGCATTGTAGGTGAATTGAGTAGAGATGGTACCTGCATCATTGGAATCTTCCACCACTTTGGCGGTTCTTCCACGCACATCTGTAAAGCTGTGTTTGGTCTGGCTGAGTTCATTGACCACCGTGGTTTTGAACAAGCTGCTTTCTATGCTGTAGGAAGTCAGCATTTCAGCCGTTTCGCCCGGCAATCTGGTTGTTTTTACACGGTCAAGCACATCATAGGTCGCTTCGGTATAGAAGTTTTCGCCTGTTTCATAAGGCGTGGCATTGTAAGAAAGTGCCGTCGTATTGAGCGGGGTGTTATCATCGTAATTTTCCAAAACCGGATACCAGGTTTTGACGGCTCTGCCAAAGGCGTCGGTTTCCACTTTGCCGTTTACCAGCCAGAAAAGTTTGTCTCGGTAGTCAATGACTGAAGCATCGGGCTCCCCGGTTACGGTGTCCGTTTTGTCGAAAACGGAAGTGCTTTTCTTCACCTGAATCGGTTTGCCCAATCCGTCGATCAGGGTGATGGTGTAAATCTCATTTTCGGTCTCCGGGGTATCCGGATCGGTTCTGAATTCCGGGTCGAAGTGCCGGGTGACGGCGTGGTGTTTCGCATTGGTTATGACGGTCGAAAAATTGCCTGAAGCCTCAAATTTCCCTGCCGCATCAATGAGATAATCGGTAAATTCAAGACCTGCCACCTGTTCTGCCACAGTAAGTTCGCCTTCGTATTCAAAACGGATGGTCCATGCCGGTTCGATGATGGTCAGTCCTTCCACAAAGAGTTCATAGGGTCCGGTGATTTCCACCACCCGCCCGCGGTCGTCAATGCGGGTACGCATCGGTTTGTAATTCATGTCCACGGAATAGACCAATGCACCGAAACGGTAATCGTAGGTATTCTGAGAACTGTAGCCAAAGGCATCTTCTGTCTTCACGGGATAGGTGTGCAGTTGGCTGTCATAGGTGTATTCGTAATAGAAAGGATCCCCGTTTTCGTCTTTGCTGTCTTCATGGGTTACTTTTTCAATATTGCCGTAGGCATCATAATCAAAAGAGACAGTCGCTTTTTCTGAACCTGTCAGCCAGGTTTCGACCGAAGTAAGATTTGCAGTTCCTGCGTTAAAATCATAGTCGGCTTTTCTCTGGCGCGTAGAACCATCGGCTGCTATGACCCTTATTCCCACAGGATATCCTTTGAAATAAGGAGTGTCATAACCGGTAGTCTGATAGCCGATATAACTGGTTACCGCATCATTTCCGCCTTCGCCGTTATCCATAAATTGGGTAATGTTTCCGTAAGCATCAAAGGCCTGAATCTCGGTAAAGGTGGTTTTCAGCCCGCTGCCGCCTTCGGTGAATTTCCTGATGGTTTTGACCGGTGAAACAAACAGACTTGCCTTGTCGATGGGTTCTCCAAAATCAGCAGACCCAAACACATAATCCGAAGGTTTTTCCACAATGGCAGGATTGGTATTTCCTCTTGCCATGATGGCGTAGGTCGTTTCTGTCGATGTCCAGAGTACATCGTTTTTGTCGTAAAGGCTTTCTTTTTTCACCGCTCCTTTCAGGTAATAACTGTTGGTATGGAACTCCTGCAAAGAGTAACGGTAAATTTCATCGCTGTTTTTTACATCCAGCTGGTTCACTCTTACTTTTTCGTAGCCCATGAATTCTCTTTCACGGCGGTCGTGCCTCGGGTTTTCATATTCCACAGTGGTTTTGGCAATATCAGGTGTAAAGGCGTTGTCTGCCGTGAAGCCGTCATACACATAAATGCTGTCCAATTTCCACTTGGCATTGGGCATTTCATAAGAATTCTGTTCTCTTTCATAGTCGATTTCCCAGTGTCCGCCCAACGGCAGGTTGACCCTGCGGAGCAGATGGGTTTTGCCGGTTTTGTTGAGCCGGACGGAGAGGTTTCCGTCAGCTGCATTGCTGCCTGTAGCAGTATATAGAATATCCGGATAGCCATCACCGTTTATGTCTGCTATGGTCTGTTCGGTACGGTCAGCCGAACTGCTGACTGATACTCTCGGGGTGACGGTAAATTTGGCCAGCAATATGGTAAACCCAACTGTAAATGCAATATTGGCTCCCTCTCCAACACTTCTGTTCACATTCACAGCTGCCCCATTAATCGTATGAGGAAATGTACTGAATCTGTTTCCCGTGTTGAGAAAATAAGTAATATTCTGTGCATCGGGATTCTCTACCAGATCGGGTAAACCGTCCCCGTTCAGGTCGATAAAGTTCTTTTCTGTGTAGGCTTCTCCTGCTGAAACAGATATTCCTCCTGCAATGCTGTTCATCCATAAACTAAAACCTGCACCGCCGCTGAAGTTTGAGTTTTTGGATTTCAATGTTATATTGGTTTTCCAAATGCTCCCCTGAGTTTCAAAGCTGTAACCCAGGTTCAATCTGACCACGAGATTTTTATTTTCTATGGTTACCCGGTCAGGCAGGCCGTCGCCGTTCATGTCTATCCAAAGGCTTTTATCATCAGTATCACTCCAGTTTCCCGAAGCATTGATTCCGGCAGATGACGGCAGTTGTACATCCGCATTTGCCTCTAACTGCAATCCTCTGCTTTTTGCAATGGCGCGTTGTACATCCTGATTCAGTCCGGGAGTCTTAAAGTTTATGAATGTTCCGCTGGCAGTAACTCCGCTGCCATCAGTATTGCTTATGGAGGGCACACCCAGTCCGGTGGGTTTAATTTCACTGAGTTTGCCGATTGGATTGGTATATTGGATTTTATTTTCTGTTACAATATCAGGATAACGGTCTCCGTTCAGATCCATATACTGAATCAGTGTCCTGTTCTCGTTGTCGCTTTTTGAGGATCCGGCACCTACCGGCCCGATGCCGAAGCTGCCCGCATAGGAATTACCGTCTCCTTTGCTTATGAGCGGCATTCTTCTGACGGCACCCGGATCTCCGTCAAAATCAATGCGGATGGATTCCAGGTCATTTATACCCAGTCTTGAACTGCTTAGGGCATTTCCCTGAACAAAAGTTTCGGCATCATTTCCTTCCCAGACCTCAAAATAAGGGCCGTTGTCTTCAAACTGTTTATTCGGATTCGGGTACAGTACGATGAAAGGCATACTTTTGGGGTCAATTCCCAGATCAGGACTGTTGGCTTCAAAACAGTCGGGATCATCACCGCATTCATCATAAATATCGGGATCCGGCATGTTGTCTTCGTCTATTTCAGGAAGCTTTAGTTTGGATTCGTTGATCCATAAGCCCGGTTCGTTGCCGTTGTATGCGAAGTGCCCCCAATATCTGTAATTGGGGCCAAAATCGTCGTTTCCGATTTTTGCTGAGATACAATTTGCACTTGTAAAAGATTGAAATACATTTGGGAGTATTTCATCATGGATTATTGTTTCTGCATTCAAATAATGGGCTAAATACTTATTGGTTGTATAAAACTCTACATAAATTTTGGATGTCAGTTTGCTGGTGTCATTGATGATCCAGTCCCCGGAATTGGTGAGGGAAAACATTTTTTTATAAAGATTGGTAAAAGGATATGGTGTACTACTTACACCGGCTGTCATAAACTTCTTGCCCACCACCTGCTTATTTGAATTCTTTATTACTAAAGAGACCGAATAACTGCCATTGGGAAACTCGTTTTCCATTTCCTCCGTTATAATGGTTTCATTTGTATAAGAAATTATAAATTTTAGTCTTCGTGTAATATCCCTCAGACTCACATCTGTTCTTCTTTCGGTGAAGGGTTTAAAATTATAAATCCCGTAATCTACGACCGCATTGGTTTCGACAGGCGGAGCAGAAGGGATTTCCTCTACTGCCGAATAAGGTTTCCAATTGATTTGTTTCCAGTCCACATTTGAATCCGACATCACTTCAAAATAAATCATCCGCTCAGTGCTACCCGAAGAATAAGAATTGGGAATTCCCATGGCTGAAGGAGTCAGTGTATATGGGGTTGAATTTGTGTGAAACACCTGTTTTGTATAAGAAGCATCCTGAACAAACTCTCCCTCATTGTCAAGATGCCCCAAACGCATTCTAAAAGTTAAGTCATCTGAGTATTGATTAGGCTGTATTGTCAGATTATCCCATTTAATTGAATAATTCTTGTTTTTAGGAATCACTAAATAGTTTCTTCCCGTCAGTATAAAACCATCATTTGCCGATGAAGAAAAGAAATCCAGCCCATTGGCGTCTGTGCTGCCTCCAATTTGATTGTATGAAATTACAGGGTTCCATTCGACCCTGTCATGTGTTCCTTCCTCTCTTGATTGTACCCTGAAATAAAGTCTGTCACCCTGACTCACCTGAATTGATTTGCTCATGTTTTTTTCAGTAGGTACAATTTCTCCATTGTCGTTGAATGTAAAAGTCAACAGATATTTATTGCTGCTGTTGGGGCAGCTAGTCCCCGGAGTTGTAAAGTTAATTAACGCAGGCAATGACTGTGATTTGTGGTGTTCGACGGAAATACAGACTCCGTCATTGTTTTCCATTGTATCGTCTTCTTGGGAAGGAATCGGCAACGGTGCCAGTTTGGCAATACCGCTAAGGCTGATGGTGCCGGATTTTGGGGCAACCCATCTTTTCACAATATCCTGCAGCGGATTATCTCCTTCCAGGTCTTCATTCAACTGACTATTGATGTCTCCTATAATACCCGGATCCAATGAGGTGTCGGTGGGTATCAGGTTGGGGGTCGTCAGGCTGGCAATATTAAATGACGAAAAACCCGGTCCCGGATTGAACAAAACCGAACCGTTATTGACTATATCGATTAAACCGTCTCCGTTTACATCCGAATAATAAACTTTGGTTACACTTTTTGAGAAATTTCTTGTATAACCGATATATACACCAAAATTGGATTCTACACCTACACTATTTGAATTGGAGGTGGATACCGAAAAATCAGACGAGCCTGACAGTGACTGAATCGGACCGAATCCGAAAGGTGTCCCGTCTTGCATATCCTCTCCCAGATTCAGGCGGTATTTTATTCCGCCTGATGTTTTAAAAACTTTATCGGGCAGATTATCCCCATTAATATCAATAAATGAGATATAACCGGTGTTTTTGGAAAAGCTGTAATCATAAGTTACGCCTACCGTATTTTTCTTTGAAGCAACATTGGCACCCAAACCGACTCCGGCTGACAGACCTCCTGTAAAACCATTTCCTCTGTTAAATCCCAATAGGCTCCCTTTCCATACAAACTTCTCTCCAACAGATGGGAGTTTTGGGTTTCCGTTTATGCCGTCATTTACACCGTTCCAATCTGTTTTCGGTTCTGTGTCCATAAAGTTTCCGTCGGTCACTTCTTCGTAGTAATCCATTGTGTTGGAATAAAACAGGTCGTCATTGGCATCGAATTCCGATATTTTGATCAGCTGTTTTTTGGAAAATGCTTTGTCATCATAATCGAATTTATAGGAACGGATTTTTTCGGGATTCAGGCCGTCTGTTAATTCAATTTTAATTTCATTGAGCAGTTTGGAGGTGGACTGTACCAATCCCAATCGGGCATTGGTCTGTATATCGGTTCTTGACGACGGAGTCCCAATAGCGGAATCCAGTATGAATGTTACTTTATAGTATTGCGGTGTCTGCTGGTCTGTATGCCGGGTATAGCTAATCTCTTTGGGGTAAAACTCGTATCCGGCCGTCCCGGTTCCCTGCGCATACGAATATTGCACATAGTTTCCGTTGGTGTCCTCGGTGCGGTAAAGCGCCCAGTGTGCGATATTGCCATCGGATGTTTTGATAACTGCATTGCTCACAACTCCCGATCCGGTATATCCGCCGTAAAAACTTTTGTTGCCCATTTTGTCGGTTACTTCCCACCAGTAATTGGTCGGATTACTGCCGTGTCGGATGATTTTGGCATAACTGCCCTCAATCCGGGGATAAAATTGCCTTTCGGAAGTCCTTGAAATGTTTTCAGTACGATGCGGATTGGTGTATCCACCATCCGTACTCAGGGTCAGCATGGAACCGGCCAGTGAGTATATTTCGGTTTCTTTGGCGGTATCATACCTCGGTGCGCCCCATCGTGTGTCAATGCTCACGGAGGGCAGGGACAAGTCCCAGCCGATGCCCATCCAGCCGTTTCCGCCCTCTGAGTTGTAGTTGACCGAGAGTGAGGGCTGCATTCCTGCACGGCCTGCCGGAAGCTTTATCGGGAAGCCGGTTGTGGCGGTTCCCATGTTGTTGGGTGTGGGCGGAGCGATGCTCACTATTCCTGCCGCAGGGTCGGCGGCTTTGATGTCTTTGATGCTGGTCGGCGTAAAGTTGCCCGTCTCGGGAGATTCCGGCACTTTGATGATGCCGTTGACAAAGTCGGTGAAATGGGTAGTCTTTGAGACAATGACTTTTTTATCCAACAGCACTGTATCCCGTTCCAGTGCAATCCATTTTCTCTGCCGGTTATCAAAATAAAAGGTTTTGATGTCCTGCGGTCTGTAGCCTGCCGGAATCATGGTTTCATCATACGGAATTTCCAATGTCGCCGGGCTGCTGACAAAATGTTCTCCGTGGGGCAGCAGTCTGAATCCGGAATGTCCCGCTGTCACATTGACCATTTCGGGGGACAGTGCGGATACATCCTGAAACCGCAATGCGGAAAGATAAAATGTCCGGTCTTTTTCCATGCTTGCCGCCGGGACGTTCAGGGTGGCACCGAAGTCGGAAATTGTGTTTTCTGACGAGGCTGTAAAATAGGCCGAAACGGTTTCATTTTGGGTTTCAGGCAGGGTGATTTTGTCGGGTTCTTCTTCTGTTTCTTCAGATACCGGAAAATGGTAATCCTGACCTGCTGCGCTTATCACAATTTCTGTTTCTGCATTTTCCACAACCGCTTCAAATACGCCGTCTCTCAGCCCGGTTTCTTTTCTGTTAATCGTTATGCTTTGAAGGGATTTGTCGGCAAATCCGGAAACATATACGCTGCCGCCGTATGATTTCAATTGTGTCCGGTTCAGCGTTATTGCTTCGGTCTGCTGCATTGAGTCCGAGATTTCAAGCCGTACATTTTTTACGATATAGGCATAAGCGGCTGACGGCAGTGTGGAGAACCGGATGTAGTTAACGCCTTTGTTGAGTTCCTCTGGATTGATTCTTTCTCTGTGGGTAATCCTGCCTTTTGATTTTTTTACCAGATAGCCGCCACGGGAAAAATGGTCATTGATGGATACGGCGGCACCGGCAGCGTCTTCCAATCCGATGAGTTCATAAGTCAGGTAAACCCCCTGACCCGCACCGGGCAGTTCGTTTAAAACCACCGGAAAAGTATTGTCCTGCGGGTCGTCTATCGGGAATTCCTCACTTTTGCCGATGATGCCCTGCGGGTTTTCAGAAAAACCGGGATCCGGTTCTTTTGACCCATCGGATGGTGCAGAAATAGTCTGCTGACCGGTCTGAATGGAAACTTCGGGCAGTGAAAATTGTTTTTCGGCTGGGATTTCGGTTTTGAAAACCGGGGATGATTCAGGGATATCTTCCCTGTTTTCAAATGGCGGTGCCGGTTCTTTGTTCAAACGGCTCCGGATATTGAGGTTGTCTTTTTCAGGCAGGTATTGAGCCTCGTCAAACAACTGGGTCAGCATTGTGTTTTCACCGTTTTTGCGGTTCTCATTGTAACACGAATAAGCGAAAAGGACAGCCGCAAGTCCCAAAAGTGCCACCGCTCTTTTTTGCTTTTTTACAGGGTTTAACAGAGATTGTTTTTTCATGATGATGGCTTTGGGTTATTGGATAATTATTTTTTTGCTGTATTTCCTGTCTTTGGCTGTTACCGATATCAGATATGAACCGGATTGGAAAATCCTGTGATTCCATTTGTAATCTGAGATTTCCTTTAAGTCTTCATTATGGATCAGTCTGCCCGACATATCGTAAATCTGAATTTGCACATTCTGTTTTTCAATCAGATTCATCTCAACCGTAAATTCCTGATTGGCACGGGTAGGGTTGGGGTAGATACGAATATCGGCTGTGGCAAAATCGCCTGTCGGCAGTTCTTTTTGCGATTCTTTTTCAATCATCCCTTCTGAAATCACGACATCGGTTTCTGCTTCTGCCGTACAACCCATCGGATTGGTCAGCACAACTTTGTAATGTCCGGGTTTATCGGTGTTCAGAACAGCACCGGAAGAGAAGAATATATCTTCTCTGAACCATTCGTAGGTGATGTTTTGGGCGGTTACATGTTCAGAAGCATCGATTGTCACATCCGGATTTAAGACATATTCATCTTCGAGACCGACGTACATGCCGGCAGTAGGAGACACCTCAAATTCAACGATTCTGATGACATTGGTTGAATCCGTCACTTTTGCGGTGTACCAGCCGTTGGGCAGGCTGGTGAATGGAACAGTGCGGGTAGGCCAGTCGGTTTGTGAATCGACCGGAAGGTCATTCTCGTCAAAAATTTCTACATCAAAATCCGGTTCTCCGAATTTTATGTTTACATCTATATCTCCTTCCTCGTCTTCGCATTCCATTTCATGGAGATGCACATTCACTATCAGTTTGGGCGCTATGGCAAATGTAAACTGATCGAATCCGCTGTTGTCTTCATCCCATTTCTGATTGTAATAAACAATATGGTCTCCTTCAACCGCATGATATTTATAAGCTTCCACCTGATTGAAATCAAAATTTCCTTCCTGTTGTTCGTCCGCATCCCGATTGATTAACAGCCAAATACTTATATCGTCCCAGTCTGTCTGGTCATAGTCCTGATGAATCCTGTCAAACAGGTGGGCTGCGTTGTACCGGAGTCCGGTGGTGATGGTATCAGCTGTCTCTCCATAGGGGTGTACCAGCCATACACGATCCAATGGGTGCAGCTCCCAGTCTCCGACATCCTCAGGATCGTCATCACCGTCATTGTCACCAATGAAAATGTAATGGTCATTGTCAAACGCAGAAATATTTTCTTCATTGGTTTCTTCCAGTTCTCCCGCGTTCAAAATAAGTTCGTCGTTTTCGGTATGGCTGCTCTTGCTTTGTTTCTGGTAAAGTCCGGAAACATCATCTCTGCTGATTGCAAAAATCCGGTTCCCAAATACAATATTGTTGTCAGCCTTCCATATTTCATCATAGTTTGAGTTGTAATACCCAACTTCTTTGGTCAGTGTGATGCCGTATTTAATGGCGAGATAACTTTCTATTCGCTGCCGTTCTTCTTTGCTCAGTGCTTTTCTGTAAATAAGAAATTCGGGAATTGAACCCGAAAAACCGGCGGCTCCGGGGTTAGATTTACCAATAAAGACAGTGCTTTCTCCACCTGTACCCATCGCATTGTTGATGTAGTTTGAATTGAAATCAAACCAGTTTAAGGTGTTGATCAGTGCATTCTGAACGGATTCATTGGCATCTTCGGGATAGGACAATGTGAATTCCTCCTTTTCCAGTTTTTGGGTGGTATAGGAAAATCGTTTTTCATTGGTTCCGTTGCCGTCATAACCGCCTGAAGTCCATTCCGAATGAATCAGCGACAAATTTGCTTCGGCAGGATAGGTGTAAACCATGAAAATCGTTGCCACTTTCATATCTTCCACCGAATAAGGAAATCTCAGATAGCCTCCGCCAAAATTCAGGCTGTGGTTGAAATTGAACAATCCGGCCTGTATTGTCCCGTTCCCGGCAATGGAGTACGCATTCGGACCGTAATCCTGGTATTGGTTTCCAGATACGGCGGATGCATCGGTTTTATACCATAAATCCTCACCGGTTACGCCTCCGGGCAGTTGTGCCGCAAGCGTTGAGAACAGGAGAACAGTAACTAAAGGTATGAGTTTTTTCATAGCATTATTTTTTGATAATCTTTCGGGTATGGGTGCCGTCCGGCATAATTATTTTCAGGATGTATATTCCTTTTGGCTGTGTTGAGATATCCAATACCTGTTTGTGCAGGCCGCTGCTGAATTCTTTTGAACCGCCAGTCAAAACAAGCTTAGCCTGCATATCATACAACCGTATATCAACGGCTGATGGTTCTTTCAGCTCAAACTGAACGTTGAGAAAGCTGCTGATAATCGGATTGGGATATACAATCAGTGCATTTGTCATTTTAAGATTACTGTCGGGTAATTCATCTGCTTTTAAAGAACGGAGTTCTCTGCTGCTGAATGCTTCAGTCATCCCGGTCTGACAATTGATATGAGCCAAAAAGTCCGAACCGTATTCTGATGTGAAACCGTGATTTCCCTGAGGTACCAGCTCTATAAAAGACGCTGCTTCGTATTCTACCAAATAATCGTCTGTATTCGGGTCCGGCACCGGCTCCAGTACATTGGATGCCGTTATGTTATCCGCCTTAACATGCAGTCCTTCACCATTCACAGTCTGTACATCATCTTCATGCTGATACAGTACAATTGAATCTTCACAAAAAGACACACCTGAAACAATCAGAGAGAAATTCTGACCTGCCGATGTACAATCTTCTTCCAAAACTCCTTTGTGCGAAACCACTATTTGAAACAAACCTCCATCCTGCGGAAGATAATCAATCGGGATTTCTATTTTTTCCACATTGTCCACATTGTTGACACCACGGGTTGAACGGGCAGAGAGCAGGCTGATGTCAGCTGTAATTCCTTCAAGTCTTTTCCATGGTAAAAGCAAATTATCTCCGTTGCTGTCGATTACAGTTGCGGGAACACCGTTTGAATCCAGGCGGACAAGCTTCACATCCAGATCATTTACCAGTTTATGTGTGGTGTCATCCACAACCGGCGGGTTATTCGGACTCACTTCACCTTCAGGATCCGTCCAGGCAATCGTAACAACAAGCGGTTCATATCCGTTTGAAATTACATTCAGCTTAAACTCTGACTGATCTTCCAAAGTTTCCTCTCTGATAATTGTACCCGTTCCTCTCTTTTCAATAATTTCGGCAGCAGAAACGGCATTGATTACTCCCCATCCGTATTTGTAATCCGGTCCGGGGTCACCTACTTCATCTGCACTGTGTATAATCAATGCGCGGATGGTAGAAGACCATAAATAAGGTACTTCGGACGGATCGAGCAGATGGCCAAACTTTTCGTTGTAATATTGCTGCAGCAGTGTGATAACTCCCGACACCCCGGCAGTCGCCATTGAAGTCCCCGACAGCAGCCCATAGGCACTATTGGTATCCTGCAAAGAAGAATATACTTTGTGGCCATGCGCAGTAATATCCGGCTTAATTCTACCGTCGTCTGTCGGTCCCCAGCTGCTGTACGGAACTTCTACCAATGAAACATCATATACCGGAGATTGTTCGGATGGTTGGTCCTTTGTTAAATCAAAAGCAGAGACAACCAATACATTTTTTGAAGTTCCGGAACTTTCCAAAAGGTCAAATCCCGATTTAATTGCTACCTGCGGTACTATGTAGGGCGAGTCATCTCTTACATTTCCGGCAGGTTTCACGATTTGCAGAAAGGGAGCCGCACACATGACAGCGTCCCATTCCCGGGAAGTCAGAGAATATCTTCCGTATTCCGATTCATCCAACGGAGCGGGTGCATAGCCAAAACTCGTATTTGCGACCAACAGTCCGTTTTGTGCTTCGGAGGCCATTTCAGCTGCTGCCAAATTCCAATCGTAAGCTTTTATTACGGCTTCATAAGCCATTCCCCTTACTTCCTGCTGATTGGGTGAATTTATATTGGTCTGATTTCCGATGAGTGTGCCTGCAATATGCGTAGCATGAGAATTAATTCCCGATATTTGTCCGGTTGCGTAGGTAATGCGGGAAGATGTGGAACTAAATCTCAAGATTTCATGCAACAGACGGGGGCTCGAAGGTTCCCACAGTCCAATGGTCATATCATTGCCGGTCAGATTAAATCCGTCAAATCCGTTGTGCAAGATGTTTGCACCTGTGGTATTGACCACATTTTGATTCATGGTCTGAAGATAAACCGGGCTTCCCAATTCATTGGATCCGATCAGCTGTGAAAAGGTACCGTCATCTGATTCAATAAATTCAGGGTAACCCAATTTTATGAAACGTTTGACTTCTCTTTGTTGAATTTTGCTCTGCTGTTCTGCATTTGTAATAATCGACTCAAGCTTCAGTTGGTTTACAGTCGTTGCAATCCTGGTTCTGTCAGCCTGATTCTGACCATAGGTCAATTGCACAATTCCCAAAAGCGATAATATTAATTTCCCGTATAAAAAAACTCTTTTCATGACTGTCCGGTTATTGGGAAATTATTGTGCTGATTCTATGCGGTCAATTCTTTTTATCAGATCTTCCAGAATAATCTGCTGATTCATAAGATCTTCTTTAAGCCTTTTGTTTTCATCATACAGTTCGATATTGTATAATGTAAGTTCCTCAATCTTTCTTAAAAGGTTTGAATCCATTTCCACTACATCGATGCCTTCATCAACCAACTGTTCCGCTTTTGGAATGCCCGGCAAGTGCCTGTTGATCTCAATGAATTCTCTCAGATTCTCAATTGGCAGCAGATCGTAATTGTCTTCAAACACATCGTCCGCCCAATCATTGACGCCTGACAGGTCAACTCTTACTTTTTCGGTTCTGATTCCGTCCTTAACAATCAATTTATAGCCCGGGCTGTTTGAAAATGCCTGAGCAATGTCGGTATAACTCCCAATTGCAATCTGTCCGTTGTATCCAAAAACCTGATTGCCGATATTGATCTGATTATCGGCAGTGGCCGAAATCGGCGCATCAACACCGCTGCCTATCAAAATATTATCTGAACCTGTTGTAATGTTTGTTCCGGCATTGTAACCCAACCCTATATTATTTTTACCCGAAGTATTTAATCTGAGTGCGTTGCTGCCGACTGCCAGATTCTGATATCCGCTACTGATAAGCGCCAAAGATCCCAGACCGACTGCTGTATTGGCATAATTGCCACCATCCGTATAAGTAGTAGTATTTCCTCCTCCCAGATATAAGTTATTCACATTGTTGGGAGAAATATCATTGTTGTGAAAAGTAATCCGTCCTGTTGTGCTGATTCTCAATCTTTCTTTGTTGTCGGTAGCAATAACCAATGGCTGATTATCGGTTGTACCTAAAAAATTATTGTTTACATTGTTCGGATAGGTAGAAGTTGAGGCAGTGGTTCCATTATTTCCGGTTATTAACCATGTTCCTGAAACTTCACTGCCTTCTGTATCAATTGTCACCACCTCACCGGTTGAAGTTACTCCGATCGCTTTGGCACCGGAAGTTGAAGGCGAAGAAGAGGTCAGATTGGTAAGTTTCAATCCGCTGCTGTTTGATGCATTGCTGTTGATTTCCAGCCTTGCTGACGGAGTCAGTGTTCCGATTCCCACAAAGCCGTCCGGGAGTATATTTATGCCAAGGATACTGTTCCAGGGTTCGGCGCCATGAGTGATGTAGAGTTGATCTTTTCTAATAAATTTGCCATCATCTATAACGTGTCCGGCAAGCCCTACACCAGCCCAAGGCCCTGGATTATCATGATTATAAGCTGTTGAATCATTTTCAAACTGTATTCCATGATGCCAATTTGAGTGCACAGAATTCGTTAGCATCCTTATGTCGAAAAAATTTTCTAACTTAACATCGCCAAAATTAGGAAACTGATTTTGGGAGTAACAAAAACTACAAACTAATAATAGTTTAATTAAAAGGTACTTGATAAAAGTTTTCATAGTAATCTGATGTTTTGCTGTTCTTTTTTCAAATATTATAAATTGAATTTAAAGTGGCCATAGGAGATTTCCTGTTTTTTTGAGGGGCTTTTTCCCCTTTTTATGTATTTTATCAGATGAAGATTTATTGCTTTATTGTCTGAGAGCCTGTTTTTCATTTTTTATTTTTGATTTATCCCGATAAGTACTCAAATGAAAAGCAAAAAAAAATCTCAAAATCCTTACGAAAACAGTTACAATAAAATTCAAACACTCTTTTGGAAAGGATACAATTTTTTGTACTCCTTTCATTTTGCTAAAACAAAGGTATTTCAAGGGTTTCAAGCAGGTGCTGACAGGTGTGTTTCTTTGTTTCTTCAAAAATAAAATGAGGGTTTTAATTGAGTGTGGACAGGTAAAATGATCAATCTGTAAGATTTTGGATTTGGGAGTGGGGACGATGGGGACGATGGGGACGATGGGCAATGGGCAATGGGCAATGGGGACAATTGGGACGGTAGGGACGATTGGCGCAAAGGGATGCAATGGGAATGATGGTGGTGATTGGGACGGTGGGGACGATGGAGACAATGGTGACGGTGGAGGTGATTGGGGCTATGGGGCAATGGGGAAAATTTCGGCAATTGGGATTAGCCGGGTTTAAGGCGCTGAATGGGGCGGACAGGAGCCGGAAATCTGATTGGATATCAGGTCATTTGGGTCGCTTTGTGTCATGGGCGGTCAGCAGTGTCATGCATTTTTTTTTAGGTTCAAAAAAAGTGAAAGATTTGTTGTGAATTCTATAATTAATGATTGCAATCGGATAGGATTTAATTAATTAAAATCATTTGTTTAACTAAAAAAATTAGAATTATGGCACGACAAAAAGGAATTGTTAAGATTAAAGGTACTATCGGTGATATGACCTTTTACAAGTCGAGGGACGGATATATGGTCCGTGAGAAAGGCGGAGTTGAAGCAAGCCGTATTGCCAATGATCCGGCATTTCAGCGTACCCGCGAAAACGGGGCTGAATTTGGCCGTGCGGGCAAATCGGGGAAACTGATCCGAACTGCTTTTCGTCCGATTTTGATGAAGGCCTCCGACGGTCGGATGGTCAGTCGTTTAACCCGTCAAATGCTGAAAGTCATTCAGAGTGATCCGGTAAGCGCCCGTGGAGAACGTAAGGTTTCCGAGGGTGATCTCAGTATTGTCAAAGGATTTGAATTCAATGCATTCGGTAAACTCAGCACTACGCTGTTTGTACCTTACAATGCGAGTCTCAACCGAAGCAGCGGTGAGATGAATGTTGATATTGAATCATTTGTTCCCATTGAGATGATTACCGCTCCGGAAGGTACTACTCATTTTAAAATCGTATCCGGTGCAGCGGAAATTGATTTTGACAATGAGGAATACACTGTGGCCACCTCTGAATCCGCTATTTTGGCATATGATGAGACGGCGAGCGGAGCTCTGAATTTGCAGAACATTTTGAGTCCCGGTTCTACACTGTCACTGTTTTTGCTGCTTGGTATCTCCTTTTTTCAGGAGGTGAACGGTACGATGTATCCGTTGAGAAACGGGGCGTTCAATCCGATGTCTGCGGTGGAAGTTGAAAATGGCGTGTAAAATGGAACTTCTGCTTAAAAGGACATATTATCCTGAAGGAACAAACGGCATTCTGACTGTGAATGATGTCAGGGTCTGTCATACGATAGAACTGCCGTGGAAAAACAATCGACGGATTGTTTCCTGTATCCCGGAGGGAGTTTATGCCCTAAAGAAGCGTTTCAGCCGAAAATTTTCATGGCATATCGAGCTTTTGGATGTACCTGACAGAGAATTGATTCTGATCCATCCGGCGAACTATGCACTGAAAGAACTCAAGGGCTGTATTGCTCCCGTATTTAAATTATCGGGAGCCGGAGTGGGTTTTCAGTCCCGTGCAGCGTTTGGAAAGCTCAGAGAATCGATTTATCGGGAATTGGAGCTGAACAGACGAGTTGATCTTATTGTTGAATCATAAAATTGTAAATTATGAATTTGATAAAAAGAGCCCAGTCTCCCACACCAAAGTTTTTCAGAGTGCTTCGGACAATTGGTCTGGTGAGTGCCGGGATTGGCGGAGTTTTTTTAACGTCACCTGTTGAGCTGCCGGTCATACTGGTATCGATTGGCGGATACCTGGCAGTTGCCGGCGGCGTACTGTCGGCGGTCAGTCAATGTGCTGTTGATGACAGTTGCGTAAAAGAAACTCAACAAAACGAATCGGGCTGAATGTATGCTGATTCGTTAAAAATCGGGACAATTGGCGGTACATTTTTCAGTCTGGCGACACATCAAATAAGACTGAGCAATATTGCGGATACGATTATCCTGGCTGCTGTCGGAGCCGCTGTCAGTTTTACTGTATCGTTTTTGCTGAAATGTATTTTAGAGAAGCATTCTGATAAGTAAACCAATTGTCAAATTGTTTGGGAATCCCGGTTATTGCCGGGGTTCTCTTTTTTTACTGTTTTTATTTACCGCAATTCAAAATAATTAATGAACAATAGTTGGGAGATGAAATAAACAATTCAGCTCCAGAGGAAAACACGGTGGAGAAGGGTTGCGAATTCGGTTTTTTAATAATTGAAAAATGGGATAAATTATTTAATGTCAGTCAGAATTTAATCGATGCAAAGCGGCGGATCGGAATCGGGGGCAGTTCATTTGTTTTATACACATGCGATCCTTTCAGGATCGGATGATTAAGGATGCAGATCAATTTCTGCGAACCGTTTATTCAGTTTTCAGGTTTGTAAGAATTATTTCACTTCCTTTTTGGGGATGGAAGCTTGGTTTGTAAATGATAATCCCTTTCTGATGAAGATCGCGAATGCATTTGTGATAAGTGGCAACCGAGCTTATTTTACTTAATTTCATCATTTCAATCCGGGTAATTCTGATTGGGTTTTGGAATTGGTTTCGATGCCATTCTGCAAAAAGTGCCAAATACAGACAGAAGTGCGAAGGCCTCAGGTCATTGTCTCTGTTTATATGACTGAGAATTCGGCTGAGTAAATGGAAAGAATTCATGGCGGAAGATTTTTTACTGATTTGACTTTTGCTGCATTTTTTTTCTGAAATCTCCGGGGTTTATCGAAAGCTGTTTTTTGAAAAATCTGGAGAATGCTGAAATCTCAGAGTATCCGAGTTCTTCGGCAATCATTTTGAGCGGCAGATTTGTTTCTGACAATAAGTATTTTGCCCGGTTTAATAAAAATCTGCGAATGATGACTGAAGGCGCCTCTGAGGTTTCCTTTTTGACAAGTTTGTTAAGATAATCAGTTGTTACCGAGAGTTCAGCTGCATAAAAATCAAGGTTGTGCCGGCTTTTGCAGTTTTGTAACAGCAATTCAAGAAAAGAACGAATCAGAGGGTTGCCGGCAGATTTGAAATGTTTGATGTTCAGTCTGTTTCTGACGGATACGGCTTCAAGTTCCTTAAGGATGGTGTATAACAAAATTGTTTTACAGTCGGTATAATATCTGTAGGCGGTTCTGTAGTTCAGATGGAAATACAGGATCCGGAACAGGGCTGCGAGATAGAGGTAATCAAAAGTATTGAGATCTATTGCCGTTATTTTGTCTGACTCAAAAAATTTGAACTGATCCAAACCGTTGATTTTTTCAGGATTGAAACCGGTATTTAATTCATTTTCGGAAAAGGCAAGCTCAAAGATTTTTATGGACGGTCCGGTTTTGGTTTTGATTTTAAGCGGAAAAATCAGGGGTATCAGAATAATGGTTTTTCTTTTTATTTTAATTTTCCGGCCGCAAATTTTAAGCAATAAACTGCCATTGCAATTCAGAATTATTCTGACTGTACCAATGGGGGATAATTCCCATTTTCTTAAATTGTTTTGTTTGACCAGTATCATGACCATACAGATTTATTGAAACAGTTATCGTCTTAAAAAGCATGGATTATTCAATTTTCGGCAAAATGAATTTCAGCTGTTTGTTAAGCAGCGGACAGCGGCTTATTTTCAGCGTTTAAAGATTTTTGTCAGCCGATGTGCAAATCAGCCGGAAAAATCACCAACCCGGTGTGAATGTCAACAAATTAATTTGACAGTATCGGGATCTTCTTTTGTTTGTATTACAGAAAATTATGACTTATGCCAAGTATGAGCGACCAGTAAACAGTATCTTCAGGTCCGGTTAAAGCACCCATCAAAGCAGCGGTTCTGCTTGCTGTAGAATCGTCCCAATCCGTGTCGTCATCTTCTTCTTTCTTTTTGCAGAAATAGAGGTTGTGTCTGACAAAGGAAGTAAAACAAAGAACAGTTTTTTTGTCATAAGTATCCAGCAAATTGTCGTTTATGATCTGATCTTCGAAGTCCACAATATACAGATGCAGTGACTGGTACGGGTCAGTGCTGTGAGAGTCTATGTATGTCAGTAAGCTTATAATGCTGTCTTTTGCCTGATTTGAAAGCAATGAAGCTGTTAGAATTTGATTGAATTCCTGTTCGGGACTGTCCAGAATCTGCTGAATGAGATTCAGTTCTGAAATGGAAGAAAAACTATTGAGGTCAATTGCATTGTCAAAAACATCCAATGAGTTTACCAATTCAACAACTTCCCGAATGTCTTCCGGGACAGCCGAGCTGTCAAGAAAATCCTGTAATAATTCATTGTGTGAAATACCCACCGAATCGTATGGATTTAGTGAGTTTTCGGGTGAAATGAAATTTTCTTTCATCTCAATGTTTGCCGGAGGATTGTTTGTTTCGTTGTAATACAGGGACAAATCATCACTGTTATCAAAACATGAAACTGCTGCTGTCAGCCAAAGGAAAACAGCGGGCTTTGGATTGAATTTTAAAGTGTACATAATATTTGGTTTTAGAATTAAAAAATCAGGGTAAATAAGCAAATTTGAATTTATGATTCAGAGCAAAATTAAACCGGAGGTTCCGGTATGACAAGACACTGTTTACTGATTTTAAGAAAATTCAACTGTGTTTTAAGAAAAAAGAAGTGCAGTTTGTTAATAAATTCATAAATTTAAGAGCGCATAATTTATCACAAAAAAGTCTTTTACTTATGAAGGGTATTTTATTTGCATTCAGGTTGGTAATCTGTTTATTGATTTACACTGTTTTATTGTCGTTTGCTCATATCCGCGATGGTTTGAAAACTGAAAATCTGCCGGAGGATCATTATCAAAGCAAGTTGGAGGATACGATGGATTTACGGTGCAGGATTCAATTTTATAAAACAGAAAAGAATTATCCGGAGCTTATCAAGGCTTATCGCAGGACGGGTCATCAATCCGATGAAAAAGAAGCCTGTATGTATGGTGACAGTATGATATGGGCTGCAATGCTGAGCAATGATACGGGCTTAAAAGCCACTGCCTATCTTTCTGCGGGTATTCAGCATTACAAATACAAAAAATACGAAACAGCATTTCAGTATTATCTGGCTGCCGATTCCTTAGTTGATAAAACAAAGGATGAATATCTGTATTATAAAACAAGGTACAATATCGCTCAGATTAAAAGTTATCTGGAATATTATGATGAGGCGATTAAAATATATGAAGAGTGTGCTGTTTATTTTGAAATGAATAATGCCAGAGGCTATATCAATACACTGCACGCTCTTGCGCTCTGCAGCAGCCGTTTGGGGAGTTATTCACACAGTGATGCCTACATAAGAAAGGGAAGAAGTGAGTCCAAGCGATTGTCAATTTCGAATCTTGACGGTTATTTTACTCAAATTGAAGGGATTAATCAAAGCATTCGGCGGGATCATAAAAAAGCAATATTTCTGTTAAGTGAGAGTCTGGAATCAATTCGAAACAAGAATGATTTTGCAAATGAGGCTGTCAGCTGGTTTTATCTGGGTGTCAGTTATTTTGGAATGAATGAGATTGAGAAAGCGACAGAATGTTTTGTTGAGGTTGACAGGATTTTTAATGAGAAGGAATACATCCGTTCCGATTTGCGTGAGGCATACACCTATCTTGCCAATCATTATAAAGGAAGAGAGGATTTCGCTTTACAGGAATATTATCTGAAACAGCTTGTAAAAGCCGACAGGATACTTGAAACCCAATACCGTAAATTGTCAAAAAGTGTTTTTCATCATTATGATGTTAAAGAATATGTCAATTCGAAAAAATTCAATGATACCGATTCAGAGGGGAGAAACAAATTTGGTTTTTGGATTCGTGTTTCACTGTTTTCATTTTTCACTCTTGTTTTCACAGTATTATTAAGCGGTAAATCAATTTTTAACGGGGTTAAGGTTTTGATTCCGCCTGAGTCAGGCCGGCCAACGGTAAAAATCCCGGATGATGATTATTTTATAAATTCAGAGAGTGTTAAGCGATTGAAAAGAAAGCTGGATGAATTTGAGGCGTCGGGAAGGTTTTTGAAAGGGGACTGGACACAGGCAAAACTTGCGGCCTATTTTGGTTCAAATGTTATGTATCTGAACAAGGCTGTTCAATATTACAGAAAAAAGAATTTTTCAAATTACATCAATGATCTCCGTATAGATCATTTGGTTAAACTGCTGAATGAAAACAGCCAATTGCGTTTGTATAAGAGTGAATCGCTTGCAAGGGAAGTTGGCTTCAGTTCGAATGACCGTTTTGTCCGTGCTTTCAAATTGAGAATCGGCAAAACGCTGACCGAGTATCTGGAGGGTTTCAGGAAATAAGTCCGACCATTGGTTAATATTTGCTGACCGGGGCAAAACCGGTTCAGATTCAGTCAATTATTGTCCGGATTTGGTAAATAATTTATTGTTTGGGGGTATTTAATTTTGTACAAACAGTTTGGTTTGATATGAAATCCCTGACTCAATTAAAAAATCTATCGGCTGATGCAGCCGCCTATCTATTTGTATTGCTTTTTGTGTATGCGGCAGTGAGCAAACTGATAGAATTTGAGGATTTTCAGATACAACTGGCTCAATCTCCTTTATTAAGTGCTTATGCCGGATTGGTGGCACCGGTAATTATAGCGATTGAATTGATTACTGTGATTTTCCTGTCTTTTAGGGTTACAAGATTGGTTGGGCTGTATTTGTCATTCTCTCTTATGGCAGCTTTCACCATATACATTTCCCTTATCTTAAATTACAGTGAATTCATACCCTGCTCCTGCGGCGGAATATTGGAAGATATGGGCTGGACGGAGCATTTGGTTTTTAATATAGGATTCATATTGTTAGGGGGCTGGGCCTTATGGATAATGGAGAATAGGAGAACAAAGGGTTTCAGGAGGATACTGACAAGAGGTATTGTGTCATTTGTTTTTTCAACAGGTATTGTAATCGGTTTGTTTTTCTCTTCAGAACATATTATAAAAAAGGAAAATCCTTTTGTAAGGAGGTTTATCCCGCATGCCATTACATTGGAGAAATATTATGATTTGAAATTCAATTCTTATTATTTTGCAGGGTATGATAATGGGCAAATTTACTTGGGCAATTATACTGCACCTCTGGTTTTGACTGTTACAGACACGGCGTTTATCAAAGAAAGGAGTACGAAAATCGAACCGGATTATTCGAGTTATAATTTTCGCTTCATTGAGATTAAGGTAAAACCGCCATACTATTATATTTACGATGGATCGGTTCCGGTTTTATACAGAGGGAATTTAAATGAAAGTACAGCGAAAACTCTAAGTTTTAATGATGCATTTTTCACACAATTAGAGATTGCTGATTCAGCCAGGTTTGTAATTAATACCCAGTCTGCAAAAACAAAGTCAAGAATTATAGGTGCTTTAAAAGTTGGAGATTCTTCAGATGTCAGGTTGAATTACGACTTGCTAAGCAAACAGTCTGACGGGATATTTGATACCGATGGAATTTTATTGGGAGATAGAGCGGAAGGCAAGAATGAATTTGTGTATGTATATTATTATCGAAATGAAATTCCTGTTTTTGATGGTGATTTAAAGTTTCTTAGGAAGCTCAAAACCATCGATACCATAAGCCGTGCTCAAGTTAAAGTAAAAAGACTATCAAACGGCAACATTAAAATGGAAGCCCCCCCATTGAGGGTAAATGAAAGAGCAATACTATACAAGGGGATATTGTTCAATCAATCCAATTTAATGGGGAAACACGAATCAAAGGAAATCTGGGATAAGGCAGTTGTCATTGACATATACAATATAAACGAAAAGATTTATCTGGGAAGTTTTTTCATTGAAACCCGGGGCAAGGAAAAAATGACACATATGCTTGTAACGGACACTCATTTTTATGTATTGTCCGGAACTGAGATATTGGGTTACAGACTGGCGCCGTCAGTAATGCAGTATTTCAAACAGGGAGAAGCCGAAAACCCTTAAAAAAAGAGTAGGTTCTATTTAAATTTTGATATTATGAAAAAAATCAAAAATTTTGTTTTTCCGGTTGTTATTGCCTTAATAGGGACCGGTGCTGCTTTGGCAACAAACATTTCACAAGATTCAGATGCTGTGCTTGAAAAGGGGTATCGTTATGATACCGTCACTAAGAAATGCATAGTCACGACAGTGAATTGTTCGCATTTGCCAAATCCAACCTGTACATGGACTGATGGCAGTCCTTTGTATAGGTTTAATCCGTCACAACAGACGATGTGTGGAATCCAATTGAATCAACCATAATTTAATTGGATCAGGGTGCCTTTTTAAAGAGCACCCTTTTTTATTTCATTGTCTATCCATTCTATGTCATTGGCATTTTTCAAAAAATAATCCAACCAATCCCAAATACGCAGCATAAGATCAATTTGAGATTCTTTGCGTTGCAGACTGTGTATTTCATTTCTATAAAATAAAGTAATAACTTTCTTATTATTTCTTTTTAACGCAAGGTAAAAACCAATACTTTCGCTTTTGGGAACATTCTCATCATTCTCCCCAGACCATAATAAAACGGGTGCTTTTACCGAGTCAGCATAATAAATGGGATTATTGATATAATATAATTCTTTATTATCTGAAAATGAGAATTTCATGTTGTAAATGCTTGATTCTATCCGTCTGTAATCCGGGGTCAAAAAATTGTAATTAAAGGAGTAATAACTATGGATTAAATCACTCTTTCCCGCACCTGAGATATAAGTTGCAAAGAAATCTGACTGAGTCGCGATGTAATTTGTTGTGTAGCCGCCAAAGGAATGTCCTATCAGAGCCATTTTACTCACCGAAAGTGATTCCTTTCTTAATGCTTTAATTGCATTACCAATACAATCCAATGCAGATTGTCCGGGCCCGTTTTGATTTATCTGAATGTCCGGCAGGAATACGAAATAATCTTTTTCAATCAAAGACCTTATGTTGAAACCCACTCCTGTTTTGTAATCAAAGTTTAAATATCGATTTCTTAAATGATTTTGCTTTTCGTAGATATGTGTTACAAGCGGAAACTGTTTATTGGGTTCGTAGTTTATGGGGAAATACAATATCCCTTTTAAATCATTTCCAAAAGAATCCTGATAGGAAATGACTCGCTGTTTTACATTCTTTATTTGACTGTCATTTTTATTGGTAAAATATATTGGAAATTTCTTTTTGTTAAAAGGCAAATTGAACAAAACAGGAGGAGAGTTAAAATTTTCTTCCCAATAAGCAAAATTCTGATAATTCAAATCATAGGTTACAGACCGAATATGATTGTCAGTCGGATAGACGATATACGAAGCATTTTGTTTGTAAAACCTGACAATGGCAGATGTATTTTTTTCCTCATCAAATAATTTTATAATAAGGGGGGTATCCGGATCTATTGAGTTTTGAAAGAAATTGTAGCCATCCAATACAATATTCATTTTGTAGTTTAAGATACTGGTTTCATATTCTCTAAAATCTAATATATTTTGAAGCTTATTTTTGTAAAGAAGGTATTCCCACAGGCCACCAACTCCCTCAAAATACACAGATTTTCCATCTGAAGTAAAAACCGGTCTTTTTAGATTCGGGTTGTTTATTGTTACTCTTTTCTTTCGTTTCAGATCAAATAAATGCCATTCCTTATTTTTTGGTGAAAGAAGAAAATTTCCATCAGGAGAAATATGAATCTCGGGAGTCAGGGTGTCTAATGGCTCAATTTGATTTGTGGTGCTGTTAAATATATACAGCAGTATATCTGCTTTTTCCTTTGTGTAATCTTCGAGTAAATAAGGGTTAAAACTTAAAAATAAACCATCCTTATTTAGTGGAGCATTTTTGCTTAATTCATCTGTTCCAATTCTTTGAATCTTTTGTTTTTTAGGGAACCACAAATAATCTATTTCTTCTATGGGCTGTTCGAACTTTTTCTCGAGCCGGTTATCGCTTCCGTACCATAAATCAACTAAATCACCGGCAGTTTCAGTTTTTTTAAAGAGTCTGATAAAATAGCAATCCCCTTCGATGATTGTTTTACTGTTTCCCCAGAGAGGCTGAAATTCCAGCAGCTTGTTTAAATGATAGGCTGTTTTGGTTTGGAGCTCATAAAATGTAATTAATTTACTTTTGTCCTGATTGTTTTCAGAGTATATAATTAAACTTTTTTCGCCTGGATCTATATAAAGATCCTGAATAGGGTTGGAAGAAGAGTACCAGACAGTTTTTTCCTTGTTGTTGAAAGTTATGATTTCTGAAATTCCATAGCCACTTTCAGATATAAGGTAAAGATTTTCGAAATCAGATAAAAAGAAATTTTTAATATGATGTTCGCTATTTATGATATTCCCATTAAAATCACGCAATTCTAATTTATTCTGATTGTTGTCGTTGTAATGCAATATAAATTGCTCTTTTTGGTTGAGGAACGCACTTCTCCAAACATTCTGAAATATTAAGGCGTTTCCGGAATTCAGGTTGAGAAACTCTGTTTCAGATTCATTGTTTAAAAGCACATAGTCATTTTTGCTGAATAATACTGAATTGAAACCAGTTCTAAAGAATTGAAAAGAATTTGGTTTTGTGCTTTTTAAAATAACCAAAGTATCCCTATTTGAATCGTAAGACTTCAAGAAACTTATCCATTTACCATTTTCGCTCATTTGAAGATTGATTGGCAGGTATGTCTTATCGGATAAACTTTTAAATATTTTAGTATTTCTATCTTTTGACTCCTGACCTGACAAAATTGCCAGGCCAAGAGTAAAGATGATAAGATTAATAACCTTCATTTTGGGGATTAAGATTTGGATTTAGCAGTAATTCCTTTTGTGGAATTGGCCATACTTTTTTACTTTCAACCCAATTGGGTTTTACACCTGATAAAATGTGAAGTTTTTCCAATCTTTTTAAATCAATAAATCTGTGTCCGAATTCTGTAAAGAATTCTCTTCTTCTTTCATTGAGTAATTCTGTTATAAATACTTCCTGAGAAACACTGCCTAACGGCTGTAAGCCTGCTCTCTCGCGAGTCATATTTATATAAGGCAAAGCTTCACTGATCCTATTTTGCCGAGCCAAGGCCTCAGCCATAATGAAATAGGCTTCTTCAATTCTTATAACCACAGAGTATTCATCCGGATTAACATCAATGTTTTTGTATTTGTTTGGTCTGTACCAAACTTGGTTATTGAATGTGACAGGTTCAATCCATGCTGTTTTTCTTAAATCATTTTCTGAAAACGAACTGACTAAATTATCAGTTAATGCAAATGCATGCGGCGGTGCATCCGTAAAGTAAAAAAACAGCGATTCCCAAGTTGGAAATAATGCAACCATAGGTTGCAGCTGCCATAAAATATGATTTCCGGTGTTATGGAAAACTTCATTCAAATCAGGCTGAAACTGATACAACGGAGATTGAAGAACGGACATTATGGTTTGTTCAGCGAGGGAATAATTACCTTGTGTCAGGTAAACTTTTGCCAACATCAACTCAGCAACTTTTTTGTTGACATAAATACGTTCCGGATGTCGATAATCATCGTTCAGAAGTTGGGAGGCTTCAACCAAATCATTTGAAAGTATTGTAAGCAGTTCATTTTCATTGGTTTTTGAAAGTGTACGATTGTATTCATAATCAATACTGGTTGTATAAGGTATGCCGCCAAATAATTGTTGTAAATAAAAATAGAAAACAGTGCGGATCAATAAAGCTTCTCCTTTAATTTGATCTTTTTCTGTTTCATTCAACCCTGTTGAATTTTCAACACCAAGAATGATGGAATTTGCAGCATAGATAATTTTATAAGCAGTGTCCCAAGAAAGTTCCACAACCGAGTTTGATGCCTGCTGCATGTTAAGATATATATCCCTGAATCCGTTTTGATCGTTGTAATAACAATCTATATCATCTGTGTACATTCCCAATAAAATACCTGTACCTGTGTCAACTCCGGAAAAGAATGATTGAGTCCTTAATTCAGCGTATATATCATTAAGAGCTGAATTGGCTGTATGAACATTGTCAAAAACCTGTGCGGTGCCAATCTGATTGGTTGGGTAATCTGTTTCGATTAGGTCTTCACAAGATGTGAGTATTGCAGCAATTGCTATAAATATGCTCAATAAAATAAAGAATATTTTTTTCATTTTTTTTGTTTTAGAATGTTAATTGGAATCCAAAAGCATAAGTTTTTAGAGGTGGGAGATAACCACCCAGACGAAATTCCGGATCAAGTCCGAAATAATCAGTAAAAGTCAAAAGGTTTTGACCCTGAACAAATACATTTATCCTCATTTCTGATTGTTTAAGCGGTATTTGATAATTTATCTGAATATTTTTCAAACGGATAAATGAAGCATCGCTAATAGCGGCCGTACTATTCATAAACATCAGGTGTCTTTGAGATATTTCAGGATTCATCCCGGTTGAATAAGGCATATATTGTCCTTTTGGATTGGAAGCTGACCAAACATTGAGAACCTCAACCGGCTGATTGTAAAAAGTACCCGGCATTTTCATGATATTGTTGTAATTCCACTGCAATTGTTTCACAAATTGAAAGAGGAAAGATAATTTCCAATTTCGATAAGAGAACTGATTGCTCCATCCTCCGGTATAGCGAATACCGAGATTTCGGATTGCCTGAGCATCATCCGACGCAGAGAGGTTGCCGTCATTATTATAATCTGTAAAGGAGTAGAGACCCGTTTCAGGGTCAATACCTTCGAAATTGTAAACTTTTACAATAGTAACCGGTTGCCCAATTACATATTTGTTGGTATATGTGGAGCCTTCTAAGTTTGGGAATGAAACAAGTTTATTTTTTGGGAAACTTATATTGAAATTTGTTTCCCACAAAAAGCTTTTGCCTGATATGGGTTTTGCGGTCAGCACAAATTCCCATCCGGTATTTTTAACTGTAGCATCCAGATTTGCCTGCACAGAACTGAAACCGGTTGTTCCCGGCAAAGGGATTCCAACCAGTTGATTTCCTGATTTATTTTCATACCTGTTTACAAATAAGTTTAATCTGTTTTTTATAAACCCAAGTTCGACAGCAAATTCTGTTTTTTGTGTTTTTTCCCAGCTGAAATCCGGATTGTAAAGCCTTGAAGGATATAATCCTGAATTTCCGCCATATTGATTACTGCTAATCCCATAGGTATCCAGATATTGATAGTCACCGATCAGGTCATTTCCGGTAATACCAAAACTCCCTCTTAATTTTCCGAAACTCAACCAGGACAGGTCTTTTAATAAATTCTCCTGTGAAAAAATCCAGGCGATGCCAACAGCCCCGAAGTTTGCAAATCTGTTATTGGGGCCGAATCTGCTTGAGCCATCTCTTCTACCGGTCAGATTTAAAATGTATTTATTCCGGAATTGATAGTTAATTCGGCCGAATAATGCGGCGTAATTATATTGTGATAAATCATCATTTGTTACTGAAAGATTATTTGCTGCCGCTAAGTTTGTGATAAGAGAGTTTGTCTCAAATCCTGATGCATACAGCCCCAAATAGGATGAATTACTTTGTTGAAAGGTTCCTCCAATTAATATATCTAACTCATGATTTTTAAAGGTCGTTTTGTAATTCAGCTGGGGTTCCAACAGATAAGAGAGGTAACGTCTGTTTCCTCTTGTAATACTGGAACTTGCAGGCGTAACTCCCATTGACGGGTTGTACATAGTGCTGGGGCGCAGTACGGTCTCTTCAAATTCCTGATAATTTATACCTCCGTTGAATTTCAGAAAGAATGAAGGAAATAATTCATATCTGAGGTTTAGATTTGAATTGAGATCAATGCTTTCATTATCATAAGTGCTTTCAAAAATTGCCAACGGGTTTTCAAATGTGTTATTTTCCCAATTGAGATTATGGTTTTCATCGTATAATTTTGGAGCATTTGGACTGAGTGTAAGCGCACTATTGGTCAGGTCTCCGTTGATTATATCATTTTGCTGTGCTGAGAACAATCCAGAGACATTTAATTCCAGTCTGCTGTCATCGGATTTGTGACTGAAATTTCCCACAAGATTATTGTATTTGTACAGAAATTTGTTTGAAAATACAGTTTGTTGTTCGTTATGACTTCCACTCAGGAGGTAATGTGTTTTATCCTTTCCGCCGCTTAAAGTGAATTGCAAATTTAAACCGGCTGCTGTTTTACCTAAAATTTGATCCTGCCAATTTGTATAACGATCGGAATTCCATGCTCCGTTTAAATCAAATGCATTGGCAGGATATTCCGAAATACCGTCATTTTGGAAAGCATACTTTCTCATTTCAATATATTGGTCTGTATTCATCATTTTCATTTTCTTTCCAAGCTGACTAATCGAGTAACTTGACTGAAAACTGAAATTCGTTCTGTCTGATTTTGCTTTCTTTGTATTAATCAGAATCACACCATTGGCTCCACGGGAACCATATATGGCGGTAGCGTCTGCATCTTTCAAGACTTCAATACTTTCAATATCGTTTGGGTTTATTGAATTGAGTGGGTTGATTTCTGCGTAAGGAAGTGCCCGGCTGCCAAAAAAAGACGGAGTGGAAGCATTGACAGGCACACCGTCGATTATGTATAATGGATAATTGCCTTCTCTTCGCAAGCTGTTTATTCCCCTGATTTGTACTTCAAATCCACCGCCGGGAGTTCCTGAATTTTGAATTATATTGACGCCCGGCATTCTTCCCTGTATGGCAGCAAGTACATTTCCGACCGGTTGGTTTTCAATTTCTTCTGCTGTTATTCGGGAGATACTTCCGGTACGTTCACGGTCTTTAACCTGATAGTATCCTGCATTGATCACGGCTTCTTCGAGGGCTACGGCTTCATAGAGTTCAACGTCAATGATTGGGTCAATGCCTACTTCCAGTTCAATGGTTTCGTAGCCTTCGTATGAGAATATGAGGATATCTCCGGGTAGGGCAGAAATGGTGTAATGACCGTTTTCATCTGTTACAGCAGAAATATTTGTGTTTTTGACGGTAATCAGGACACCGGGTATTGGCCCTCCCAAATCGGAGACTGTGCCGGTGATGAAGTCGTCCTGGTCGATTTGTGTATTGAGGTTTGATTTTATGGGAGAGTTATGTGCCGGCGCGAAGGCGTTTAAGGCTATGAGGACGAGTAAAAAGGTACAGCCCGGCACAAACTTCTTCCCTAATGATAAAATTTTTTTCATAATTTTGAATGGGTTTTAGTGATACTTTATTTTAAAATCCGTGCTCTCTGCATTGTTTGTCAAGTCAGTTGCAGAGGGCATTTTTATGTAATGGTGGGACAGTAAGCAGCGGTGGATCGTTCGGGCAAAGGTGTTTTTGCCCCTTTTTCTTTCTTTTGAAAAACCCTCTGCGTCGGCTTTGGATGTGCTTACCCTGACTTCTTGAGCCAAAGCAGAGGGACCAAATAATTAACACACGCTTTATTGGACAGGTTTGTGAAAGAATAATTTTTCTCTTACTGCAGTTGTTTCAGATGTTTTTTTACATAGGCACTTTTTTTTTGATTTATTACAAGTTAATTGTTGCAATCTCCGGAAGAATGAGAAGATGCCTAGAAAATCAGTTGAAGAATACGCAAGAAAAAAGGGCGTGAACTCAACTTACCGCCTTTGAGGTACTGGTATACCGAGGAACAGTAAGAAAGCCCACGCCCGCGGTCGTGAGCCTTCTGCTTATCCTCTCGTTCCGATTTAAATTACCAGTTTCCAAAGGCGAGATTCTAAGCGAAAGCTTCTAATATTTTCCTAATCGAAGAATCGCTAAATTACATCTATTGATGTAACTATTGAACAAATATAAGAATTTATTTCAATATTGTGATATATCCCAATAAAATTTTATCAAAATAAAGGGAAATTGCTTTTAAAACAAAGCTTACTATGGATATTAAAAGCGATTTTTTAGAGGGAATTGGTAACAAGATTGCAGAATTTCGGGAAAAGAATAAGCAAACACAAAATGACTTAAGTTTTCTTACCGGGATTGAGAATTCAGAAATTAGCAGATATGAACAGGGGAAAATAAATCTCACAATAAGTACTTTGTTGAAATTTGCACAAGCATTAAATGTTCAACCAAAACAATTGTTTGATTTTGAATTCGATATAAAGAAGTATTAGATTAAGAATGATATGGCTGTGAGTTACTACGCAAGAAAAAGGGCGTGAACTCAACTTACCGAATCGAGGCACTGGTACGCCTAAGGAACGATAAGAAGGCCACGCCCGGGACGTGAGCATCTTGCTTATTGGTCTCGTTTCTTTGAAAATTACCAGTTTTCGGGCGAGATTCCAAGCAATTGCTTCAATATTTTATTCCTATTGGAAGAATTGCAATATGTTATTCGAGGCAAATATAAATAAAATTATTTATAGTACCCTATACGTTACCAAAAAATTCCTCTTTAACAAGGAAATTTATAAAATGAATAAAATAGATTTTGAAATTGAGAAAGAGAAGCTTGGTAAGCATGTTCTTAAATTAAGAAAGAAAATCAAAAGCACTGAATATAATAATAGGTCAATATCACAACAAGAATTAAGTGATAGAAGTGAATATTTGTCTAAAAAAACAATTGGGGAGATTGAGAGAGGAGAGACAAATCCTTCATTTGAAACCCTATTGGCACTATCTAAAGTCCTAAATGTTTCTTTGAGGGATTTATTTAATTACTAATATAGAAGTATGATATTCAGCGAGAAAGAATTTAAGAAGGTTAATATTTATCTTGGGCATAGAATTAAGCTTGCTCGTTTAAAATTGGGTATTTCCCAATTTGATCTTGCTTTAAGGATTGGCTCTACAAACACATCAGTTGGTCGTATAGAAAGAGCTGACATTTTAGTGGATGGAATAAGCTAATAGAAGTTATACAATTTCTAAACCTAAATTTTTGTGAGTTATTAGTCGTGAAAGAGAAGAGGGAAATTCTTCAAATTGTTGAAGAATGTTATAAACTGGACAATAAACTTACAGGTAAAAAGGAAAAATATTATGTGGATATGAAACAAAGAATAAATGAAATTATTTTAATTTCCTAAATTCCCATGGGGCAATTGCATTGGAGTCTTGCCATAAACCTCGGTTATTTGTTTTAGCATCATTTTCTAAATCGCCTAAACTTTCATCATCAGAATATCTATAATACCACCATCCCATACCTGCTTTTATGATTTCCGCAGAGAGGTATAAATTGTCATCGTAATATACCTTGGCGATTATGCGTCCCCACCTGTCCCGATCTGTTTCTATATATGTTATTTCTTTTCTAAAAACGGCATCTGAAGTAAACTGTTTTGCGTTTCTTGCAAAGGCTTGACCATTTTCAGGGCAATCTACTTCTGCTAATCGAAGGGTTTGTTGGGTTTTATTTTTTAGAAGTACGACAATAGTATCTCCGTCTTTTATACCAACAACTTTTGCCGTGACTTGCGAGTAGGCAAGAAGTGGTAATAAGAAAAATGTAAGATATAATATTTTGGAAGTTGTTGTCATAGATTATGTCAAACAAATTATTGAATCTTACGGGTCTAATTTATGAATTTTTTTGTGAAATTTGAGAATATTTTAGATATTTGGGAGTAATAGGCAAAGCTTGAAAATCAGAACCATAGAAATAATGAATAATAAGGAAAGAGCAGTAACTTATGGCTTGTTGGCTCATATTCGAAATACTGGGACATTAGTAAAAGGTCCAATTGATATATTTATCCCTCTTGTTAAGAGGGCCCTATCAAAGATGAACATTGAAGGAATTTTTAAAGGAAAAAGTATTTTAGAAATAAAAAGCAAAACAGACTCTCTGTATTCTTTAGACTTCCCAATTCCCGTTTTGAAAAAAATCCTAGAAGAAATTTGTAAGGAAGTAAATACAGAAGAAACAACGCATTTTATACTATATAAAGATGGTGCTTTTAGTATTAATCAATATACATTTACCGACTTTGAGGATATTATTGCAAATCAAGAAAATGAAATAAATGAACTAGAAGAATTATTTAAAAAATTTTGCGAAACATCTGAATTAGAAATCGAAAATGGAAATACTATCTTCAATTTTATTGAGAAGAATAAATTCACTCTTTCAAAATACATATCCAATAATCAACATATTAATGGCGAGGACTATACAGCAGAAGCTCAATTTATTAATTTCTTCAGAAGAATACCCACAATTTACGACAGAATTAAAAATATTTATCTAGGCTCAATCATATCTGGCTACATTGAGTACAATCCAGACAGTGTGAAAAGTGAAATAGAGCTATTATTGGATACTAATTTTATTGTTGCATTGTTAGACTTGAACACACCTGAATCAACTCACACTTGTAGAACTTTAGTAAAAATTAGTAAACAGCAAGGCTTTAAAATCCATGTTTTAAAAGACACAATAGAAGAAACTAAAAATCTTTTAGAAACAAAGGCCGCATTTTTTGACAAATCTTTTTTACAGAAAAAAGTTAATCCAGAAGACGTGTATAACGCTTGTGATAGAAAAGGTTTTTCTAAAACAGATTTAGAGCGCGTTGCGGACAATCTGGAAAGTTCAATACATGAATTTGGTATAAGTGTATTGTATAATACAGACAAATTAAAAAATGAGGCAAAATTTACCGATGAATTTAAAATTTTCGAACAGGTTAGAACCACGAGAAAATCTGCATTACACGATGCAGTTGCAATTCTTTACATCAAAAAGAAAAGAGGTAAAAGGATTAAGGATTTTGAAAAAGTAAATGCTTGGTTTGTTAATAATTCAGCTTCTGTTGAAGGAGATAATATCTTTTTAAAAGAGGGGTTTCAGCCAGAAACTATAAAAGCTGACGATTTGTTGAATATTTTATGGTTAAGTAATCCTCAAACAAATAGAGAAATTGAAGGGGGAGATTTAGCAGAGATTGGTTTAACTTCAATAATATCATTAACACTAAACAAAAATTTACCCAAATCAAATATTTTAAGAGAGTTAGATAATAATATTCATAAATATGCAAAGGAGGCTATAAGTGATGCCGATATTGTAAGAGTTGCAACAAGAATTACAAATAAACAATTAAAAGATATTGAGGAGTTAAATATTCTTGCTGAAAAAGACAAAGAACAATTTGTAAAACGACTTGAAGGAGAGGCTGAAAAACAAAAACGACTTGAAGAGAGTAGAATTAAAAAATTAGAAAAAGTTTTTAAGGATATTGCATTGCGAACTGATGAACTTGAAAAGTCCAAGATAAATTATGACAACAAAATCAAAGTATTTGGTCAAGTTTTGGAAGAAAGAAATGAGAGCAATAAAAAAGTATCAGAACTTGAAAACAAACTACTAATTGAACAGAATTACTCTCGAAAACTTTTAAGAGATGAATGGATTAAGAAGGAGGTATCAAAATGGAGAAGAAAAAGTTGGATTGAGCTTTTTTTTGGTATTGGACTGTTTATAGGTGGTATATTATATCTTTTGATTAACTCAAATTGGAATATTAATGACGCCATTGAATACTTCAAAACACTACAAACAAACATTCTAATTTCTGGTAGCTTTTCAATAATTGTTTTTCTTTTTACAGCTATAACGATAAATACATTAATTGGAAAATACAGAAATCATTCAAATATTGAAAATTACAAAAAAGGATTGAGTATTCCACAAGAATTTGAAGAATTAAAAGCCCTGTAACTAACGTTTCGGCTTCTTATACGGTTTCACTAGGGAAATAAGACCAGCTGATAGTATTTGGAGAAAGTTATTGAAATAGAGGTTAAATAGGAATAAATAGTTTGAAAATATGATTACACACGACCCCGTAAAGCATATAAAGTTTCTGAGGCAAACATTATCTCAAGACAAAAAACCATTAGGATTTTTTATTTCGGCAGGTTGTCCACTTGCTGTAAAGATGCCAGAAGGCAAATGGCCATTAATTCCTGATGTCGCAAAACTAACCGAATTTGTCACCAAAGAACTAAAGTCAGAAACAGACACAAAAAATGATTATGACAGACTCGTTGACGAAGTAATTCTTTCTCAAAAGGATAGTAATAATATTGAAGATATATTGAGTTTTCTTCGTGGATTGAAAGAAGTTTCAATCGGTAATTCTGTTAGAGGATTTACAAATGAAAACTTGATAGAGCTCGAAAAGAATATTTGCAGGAAGATAGTTGAAAAACTTATGGTAAATCTTCCTGATAATGACACGCCATATCACAAACTCGCACAATGGATTTCAATTGATAGAGAAAAACCCATTGAAGTTTTTACTACTAATTACGACGTACTACTAGAAGAAGCCTTTGAGGCCTTGTCAATCCCCTACTTTGATGGTTTTGTAGGCTCAAGACAATCTTTTTTTGACTTACGTGCAGTAGAGGACAACTTGATACCCAAGCATTGGACGCGATTATGGAAGATACACGGATCTATAAATTGGTTTCAAAAAGAGAGCAAAGAAGTCTATAGATCAATAGCTACAAAGGAAAGCGGAGATTCTTCTCTGATATATCCTTCTCACTTAAAGTATGAGCAAAGTAGAAAAATGCCATATTTAGCTTTAATAGACCAACTTAATAAATTTCTAAGGCAACCTAATTCGCTGATGGTATTAATTGGTTATTCATTTAATGATGAACATTTGAATGATACTATCTTGAATGCGTTAAAAGCTAATCCAAACTCTATGGCTATTGCTTTACTATTTGACACTTTAACCTATGAAAAAGATGAAAAGAAAATTGAACGTTATCCAAAAGCTATGCAATTGGCACTAAACAGAAATAATCTTGCTTTATGGTCTTTTGATGAAGCAATAATAGGAACAGTAAGAGCTAAATGGAAAACCCCATCTGAAATGGAAGATGAAGATAACTTAGCCAATTGCATTCAAAAAATTAAATCCGATGAAGATACAGAAGAGAAGCATCTCTTAAAACTAGGAGATTTTTCTATATTGGGAGATTTTCTTCAAGCATTAATCGGTTACAATCAAACTAAATTAGATGAAAAATAATTCTACATATTTAGGAACAGTTCAAGATGTAACTGGGACAACTATAAGGGTAGCAATGGTTAATGATTCACTATCAGGTTTGACTTATGTTAACGGTGAAGGTTATCGAATTGGACAAATTGGAAGTTTTGTGAAAATCCCTATTGGTTACAATTATTTATTTGGCATTATTACACAAGTTGGAGCAGGTGCTGTACCTGAAAATCAAATTCCAAATCAACCATATGGCAATAGGTGGATTACAATTCAATTAGTTGGTGAAGGACAAAGATCAGGTGAATTTCATAGAGGTATTTCCCAATATCCAACTATAAGTGACGAGGTTCATTTAGTTTCAGAGGAAGATTTAAAAAGAATATACGGACAACCAGACAAACCTTATTTTGTGAATGTTGGGTATATAGCAGGTGCCGAATCTATTCCAGCATTAGTTGATGTAAACAAATTAATAACAAGACATTCTGCTGTTGTTGGCACTACAGGGTCAGGAAAATCAACAACAGTAGCAAGTCTATTAAATGCGCTATCTGATACAACAAAATATCCTTCATCCCGCATTTTGGTTTTTGATATTCACGGCGAGTACAGTCAGGCACTAAAAGACAAAGCAAATATTTATAAAATAAATGCAGACAAAAGTGTTGACAGAAAAGAAAAAGAATTGTATTTACCTTTTTGGGCATTAAGTTTTGAGGAATTATGTGAAATAAGTTTTGGGAAATTTAATAACGAAAAAGACCAAAATACTATTCTCGAAAGAATTCTACAAGAAAAAATTAAGACTATCGAAAAATATCCTCTTAAAGGGGTTGATAAAGAAACGATAAATGTTGACTCTCCAGTCCCATTTAGTATTAATCATTTATGGTTTGATCTATACACTCAAACGTTAGGGAAATTTTATCCAGATAAAGATGGAAAGCCTTTAGCATACGAAATAGACAAAGATGGAAATGAGTTAAAAGGAAACCCAGAAACTGCTACACCACCTGTCTTTAAAAAAATCAATACAAACAAGGCTAATGGCGATAGAGTTCAGCATCCAAACGAATCGCCTTTAGGAAGTAGTCAACAATTACATTCATTAGGTTCCAAATTAAGGATTCCAAGATATGACTTCATATTTAAGCCAGGGAATTGGATGCCTAAGCAAGACGGAAAAACGGATGAAGATTTAGATACTTTAATTAAAGGTTGGGTTGGGAGTGATAAATCAATTACAATTCTAGACTTATCAGGCGTTCCAATCACAATTTTAAATACTATAATAGGAGTTTTGCTTAGAATAGTTTATGATGGTCTATTTTGGGCAAGAAATCTTTCCCAAGGTGGAAAAGAAAGACCTTTATTACTATTAATGGAAGAGGCGCATAATTATTTGAATTCCGAAGGAAGTGCACTCTCTATTGTTCAAAAAATAGTAAAGGAAGGAAGAAAGTACGGTATTGGAGCTATGATAGTTAGTCAAAGGCCTTCGGAAATTAATTCTACAATACTTTCACAATGTGGAACTTTCTTTGCACTAAGACTTTCAAATTCTTCTGACCGAGGACATATAACTGGTGCTGTTTCTGATAATCTTGAAGGTCTTACAAGTATGCTACCAATTCTAAAAACAGGAGAAGCAATTATCTTAGGTGAAGCCGTTAAGTTACCAATGCGAACTTTTATAAAAGCCCCACCGAAAGATAGACGCCCCGACAGTCAAGACCCTATTATTTTTGATGAAATTGCATCTGAAAACTCTCTGCATCCAGGTGGATGGGGTAACAAAATGGAAGAAAACCCAAATTATGAAGAATTTGTTGAAACTTGGAGAGCTCAAAACCCTAAAATTGAACGTATAATTAAATAAATATAAAAATGGAAAGAAAATCAGTAACATCATCAAACATAGCGTCAATAGGCTATGATGAGGCATCATCAACTTTGGAGATTGAATTTTTAAACAATTCTATTTACCAGTATTTTGACGTACCACAACATATTTATAGAGACCTAATGCAGGCTGACTCTCACGGTAAGTATTTGGCACAAAACATAAAAGGGGTTTATAGATATTCAAAGGTTTAGAAATGCTTAAAATAAACCAACAACTCAAAAGAATTGAAATCAAAGAATTTGAAATCGAAAATCAAATCGTTTTTAATTACTTTGATAATCTTCCTGCAAGTGAAAGAGATGAAAAATTGCTAAGAGCCATTTACATTGGTGTATTGGCCCTAATGGAAGACCGTATTTCATCTTTCCTTTCAAAAACATCAAATGAGTTGGGAACAGAGCTCGAAAGTTTGAAGATGATTTTTGAAATGAAGAAAGAACTTTTCTACAAGTCAACTATCAAAGGAACATTGGCTGAGGAAGAAATTGCAGAATTTTTAAATCAATATTTTGCAGACAAAAAATTAAAAGACAGAGCGTTTTTAACAGGTAATACTACAGGCAATTTACCCAAAAATAAAACGGGTGATATTATTTGTGAAGTGAATGGAACGCCCGATTTGAAAATTGCCATTGAGTGCAAATTTGATAAAAGTATTCGTTTGGGAGATATTGAAAGTAAAGACGTCTTTACACGAAAAACAGATACCGCTTGGAGTCAGCTAATTGAAGCACAAGCCAATAGAGATAGTAAAGTAAGTATAATTGTATTTGATATTTCATTAATAGAAAATTCAATCTTAAGGAACTATGAAAACGTGGGGTATATCCCTAGTATTGGATTCGTTGCTATTATCAATTCTCAAAAAGGAGATTACAGCAATTTGGCTATTGCGTATATGTTAGCTCGTGACATTGCTTTAAATGCTACGAAAGTTGAGTTAGACAAAGATATTTTGGCGGTGATAGTAAACCGTATCATTAAAGATATTAATGAAATTCTGGCAATAAAATCTTTGGTTCTAAACAACATTGATAACAACAAAGCAATTCTAAAACAATTAGAAAAATCCATTCTTCTAATGGAGTTTAATCAGGAATATTTAAAACGTTTCTTAAGCCAAGGAACACTAACTAAAAAAGACTTGCTAGACTTTTATTCAGGAGAAGATATCAAAGATAAATATCGTTTGATTGAAAAGGAAATAAATGAGCTATGAAGAGGAAACCTAACTCAACGCTGACAGGCAGACGAAAAAAGAATAGCGGAAAAGCCTGCCATATAACGAGGGTTTATCACAATAGCAAGCTGATGCTTTATACTCCGAGACTCGCTAAAATGAATATCATTCGTTTTTTCTTAAATTTACTTCATATTATGGCTCGGTGCAAAATCGATCCGCCGCGGCGGATCGATTTTCCCGTTTTCGAAAATACCTAAAACGTTAATGGCAATAACATTAAAGATTCCTTAAAAAACAAACCAAAATGAATACAGCCGATTTTGACAAATTTGACAACGAAGAATACAAGCAATTTATAAATCCTTCAATAGTTGAAAAAGATTTACAAACTTTAGTTGGAATTATAAAGGGAATAAAGAGTGATAAAAAAATCACAGAAATTGAAAAAAAAGGAGTTCAGAAATGGATAAATGAAACTAAAATTTATGAAGAAAGAAATCCGTATAAAGGAATTATTAATCTACTGCGTGAAAGTTTAACTGATGAAATTCTCACGGAAGAAGAATGTGAAAATATCATCTGGTTTTGCAATCAATATCTTGATAAGAGCGGTTATTACTCCGCAATTACCGCAGGAATCCAAAGATTGATTGGCATCCTAATGGGTATTTCCATTGACAATGAAATTAATTATGATGAAATCCGTTATTTAAAAGATTGGTTAGACGAAAATGAATACCTAAAAAACACATACCCATATGATGAAATTTATAATCTTACATTAAATGTGATATTAGATAAAAAAATTACCGAAGAAGAACATAAAGCCGTTTTAGACTTTTGTAAAAGTATTGTAGGAAATTCTGATGATAACACTAACAATGATTTAATACAATCACTCAAGACCGGATTTTATCAAATAGATCCCGACATAATTGTCCAAGAAAAAACATTTTGCATTACAGGGGTTTCACGGATTTTAAAAAGAAGAGAAATTGCAGAAAAAATAGAATTATATGGTGGTTTCGTTGTTAATTCTGTGAGCTCGAAACTAAATTACCTTATAGTTTGCGACGAGAAAAACTCTTGTTGGGCCTTTACTTGTTATGGAAAGAAAATAGAACAAGCAATGGCGCATAGAAAGCAAGGTTCAAATCTTGTTATAGTACATGAATTTGACTTGTACGACGCTTTGGAAAACCTTTAAAAAAGCCAAAGCCTATAAATCCCATTGGCGCATAGCGGGTAAAGTACTAACATTACAATATCGTTCATATCTATAAGGTGGATGTTTAAAAAATTGAATAGAAGTGCATAATTTTGTTTAGTTTTGAGTTGTTGGAAAAAGGGGAGCTTACAAATTTAGTTAATTTTGGTAAAATTCAACCTAAAATGAAAAGTCAAATTATTTTATTCGTTTTTTTCTTCTTCTTTTCAGTAAGTGTATTTTCTCAAAAAATATACATAACCGATAATGAAACGGAAGCAGATTATATTGTTTACGAAACCACGCAAAAAAATGAAGCCGATTGGATTCTAATGAAAACCGATTGGATAAATCAAGCCAAAGAAGGAAAATGGTATTTCATAGAATGGAAAAATCAAGCTGATTTAATTCTCTATATGACAGAAGAAAAATCGAAAGCGGATAAAATAGTTTTCTATACAAAATGGAATACGGAGGTTAAATTTGAAATGTAGGAATTCAATGGATAGGAATGGGAGAATTAATACTGTAAAACAAATTCTTTTTAGTATTGAGAAAAATATCAATTACATCGAAAATATAAACGATTATAATAAAATCAGTTCTTTTAGAGATTTTATTTTTTCGAGAATTTTTGATAAACTTTCTACATTAGGAATAAATTACATTAGGATTTTGTCTATTCTTGATGTAATAAGAATTAATGATTGTGAAAATATATTAACAAAAGCGGAATTAAATTCTAAATTTCAGGATGAAGCAGAGGTTGAATTAATAGCAAGTATATTAAGACCTTTATTTGAATTGTATTTAGAACTGAAATCCTTTAACCTTACTTTTGCAAAGCTAAATAATGAAACAGACGAAGCAATTGAGTTATTACTGCAATTGGTCTATTTAGGGGATAGATTTAATTACGATGAATTGAAATTAAATGTTTCTAAAGATTTCTATAATTGTGAGCCATTATATTATAAGAAAGTAAGTGAGGATAATAGAAAAACAATAAATAGTTTTAGGTCGCAACTAACTCAAAAGAATTTATCTCTACTAAAAAATACTAAGAGTAAACTTTTAGATGTCATTAAGGGAAATTCCAAACAAGAAAGATTGTTGCTCGGAATGGACTATTTAACAAGTTATGCTTTTTTAAGTAAGAAAAACCACTTTTCATATTCTAATGTAATAGTAAGTACATTAACACCTAAAACTTTATTGGATTGGTCTCTGTTACTTATTGTGGGAATTTATAGAGATATATCTAAGATACTAAAATTTGAAGATAACATAACAAAAACATTTACTGATGTTTTTAATACTCTCAATACGGATTTAAATACTGAAAATCTTAATAATGTAGCCATTGGGAATATTGCAATATTTGACTTCGGAATAGGTAAAATTATTGGAAAGGAAAATCAAAATTTAAAGATTGAATATATAGCATCAAATAATTTTGAAAAGGGGGTTGAGGATGTAATACCAAAAGTTTTTATGCAAAAAGAGATTATAGAAAACGATTTTAATAAAATTCTTCGCAAGTATTATAAAGTGCCTCAAACCTTATATACTGATGAAAATTATGAAAAGTTGTATTTGGATTTAATGACCTTTAAATATTGAATATGACTATCGGAGATATTGAAGATAAACTAAACCGTCAAATTTTTGAAGATGACGAACCAAGTAGGTATATAGAAAGGGAGATTTTATTAAAGAAATTTATAAATGTGGTATTTAGTCATTGTATTCAACTCGTAAGTCTTCCTGATGAAGTGAATGTTTCCTATTACAAAGATATAAGAGTTAAAAGAAGTCTTAAAAGATATTCTGATTATATAGATTATTTAGCGGAAGAATTAGAAAGAGAAAAAATCATAAATTTTTTCAGTAAACAACAATTGCTTTTTGCTAATTATGATATAGATATTCCTTTTATAGTTGCAAATTCTTATTATGGAAGCATAAAATATGATTTGTATTGGATTACAGATTTAAAATTATATGATGCTTTAGATATAAGTGTTGGTAATAAAAATGTAGATGAATTAGCTTCCTATCTTCCAACTACTTTTAAAAATTTTAAATCGGATATTCATAACTATTTTAAATCAGAAGAATTCTTTAAAGAATTTAAAGACACTTTTCAGGAAATTGAAAAAGCGTATAAAGTTAAATTGTTCAGAGCTTGTAGTTTGCTCATATTAACCTCTATTGAGGGTATAGTAAGAAAATTAGGTCATTTTTTGATAGAAAAACGAGATTTGAAAATTAAATCAAAAGATTATGCTAATTCTTTAGACGGTTTTCTGAGAAAAGTAGAATGGGAAAAGGATTATCCTGTAAGTTATAGTAAATATAGATTGATAACTGGAGATTGCGATTTCTGTAAAGGAAATGAGCCAAACGAAATTATGATAACTTTTCAAGAGAGATTAGATTTTCTAAGAAGACGATTCAAAGAGGACAGAGATTTAATTTTACACGGTTTAGAAAATGACTATGGAAAAGAATGGCATTTATTTATAAACTTTAAAGCATTGGAGGAGGTTTATAAAACGTCTAAATTTTATATAGAATTATACAAGGAAAAATAATATGGTCTCCTCAGAATCGGGAATATGTCGGGAGTTTTAAGCAAGAAAAAACCTCTAGCAATCTTTTAATCAAATCGTTAGAGGTTTATTTTTGTAGCCCGTAGGGGAATCGAACCCCTCTTGCCAGAATGAAAATCTGAAGTCCTAACCGATAGACGAACGGGCCAACTGTATTTTTATGCCAGTGAAGCGACGTGCTTGGTCAGTTTGCTCTTCAAATTGGAAGCTTTATTCTTGTGAATAATGTTTCTCTTTGCCAATTTGTCGATCTTTGAAGATACCGCTGCGAGCTGCTCTTCAGCTGCTTTCTTATCAGTTTCGGCACGCAGATTTTTGATCGCTGTACGTGCAGATTTGTGATAATAACGGTTTCTCTCTGTTCTGACTTCTGTCTGTCTGATTCTCTTTAATGCCGACTTATGATTTGCCATAATTTTTTATTCTTTTAAAACCGGAATTTAATCCGACTTAATTTTTGGGTTTTCCATTCAAATTGAATGAGTGCGCAAAATTAATACAAAATTTAATATCTGCAATAGTTTTGTCGAAAAATTATTTTAAGTGTTTTGATGGAAATTAATCCTGCCAAAATTAATACTTTTGCGCTTACAGAAAATTGAAAAATGAATAAATTTAGATTTACACTTTTTGGAATTCTTCTTTCAGGTCTGATGTTTGGCCAAATCCCAAGCGGATACTATGACGGAACCGAAGGGCTGACCGGCTACGATCTGAAGACAAAATTGTTCTACATCATCAGAGATTTCAATGTGCAGAGTTATGCCGCACTCAAAGGTCTCTATCAGTCCAACAGTTCAAAAAACGGTTTCAAGGACAAATATTATGAAAATGACAATACCGTACTGGATATTTATTCCGAAAATCCGGACGGTCCCGATCCGTATAATTTTAATCCGGACGATCCGATGGGTTCGGGCGGTTCGGAGGGTGATGCCTTCAATCGTGAACACCTGATTCCACAATCTTATTTCAACGAAGAGTTGCCGATGCGCACAGACGCATTTCACATCTGGCCGACAGACAGCAAGGTGAACGGCTGGCGCGACAATTTCGCTTTCGGAACGGTTACCAACGGAAGCAGCGCAACTCCATGCAACAGCGGAGCCACCAATATGCCCTGCAAAACCAAAAACGGTTCGCTGAAGGGAAAATTTACCAAAAACAATTCAATCACCGTATTTGAACCGATCGATGAATTCAAAGGCGATGTTGCCCGTGCTTATTTTTATTTTGCGACCTGTTATCAGGACAAAATGACTGGATTCTACAACAGCTCAAATGCTGGTGTGAAAGCAATGTTTGACGGAACTTTTACACAGGTTTTCAGTCAGGATTTTCTTGAAATGCTGATCCAGTGGCATGTGATGGATCCGGTGAGCCAGCGAGAAAAGGATATCAACGATCTGATTTATTACAATCATCAGGGAAACAGGAATCCGTATATAGATCACCCCGAATTTGTACAGATTATCTGGGGTTCAGGCATGGATGTGAACGATACCGATTATCAGAAAAGAAATGATGTTTTGGTGTATAATTCTTCAAAAAATGAGGTGACGCTCAAACTTCAGAATCCCGAAAAATCGATTGAAAAGATTTCGGTTTACGATCTGAACGGAAGACTGGTCAAAACCATCCAAAATTCAAACGGTCAGGACCAAGTCAAAATCAGTCTGTTCAGCAAAGGTGTCTATATCATCAAAGCAGAAGGAAAACGTCTTGAATTCAATACCAAAGCGGTAATCAAATAAAAGTTGATTCGATTATAAAAATCAAAAGCGTCCCGATTTGGGACGCTTTTTTTGTGACTTCCACCTTATTCTTATTCAGAAACTCAGGTTTTTGATATTCAGCTGTTATTTAGATTACTGCATCAATTTTATAATTATTTCAGAAAATTGTGCGAAAATATTTCGATTTTTAGGGTAGAGACGTACGACCGTACGTCTCTACATTCCCATAATTGTACATCTTTAGGTCAAATTCCTGACTTCAATGCTTTTTTTATGGCTTTGATTTTTTCTTCTAAATTTCAGATTGTTTAAAAGATATTTTGGCTAAAGCCTATTGAACAGGATGAATTTGAACCCCGGCTGAAGCCGGGGCCCATTCAATTAAACAACATTCAAATTTTTGAAATTTTGAATAGGAACGGCCTTTAGGCCGTTTATCATAAATTGTGTCGATCAGCGGCTTTAGCCAAAACAAAATCCTTTTTTTTGCTGTTAAAATCTGAAACTCAAGCCGCCCAATACATTGATTCCCGCCTGCGGATAATAATAAGCGCCTTCATAATAAAATCCGTTGCTTTCATATTTCCGGTCAAAAAGATTATTGACCAAAATCGAAAATTCAAGATTTTTAAACGTTTTGATTTTTGGCTGATAACGAATCAGCAGATCGGTCAGAAAATAATCATTTAGCTTTCCGTCATTTAATTTTGTATTGGTCAGATACTGACTGCCCACATATTTCCCGCTGAGATTGAAATACAGATTTTTGACCAACTGCCAGTCCAGACCGGCCGCACCCACCCAATCGGGCGAAAAAGAAATCGGTGTATTTCCGTATTCGGTCAGCAGTTCATTTCCGTCCGAGTCATAACCGATCTCCGAATAATCGATATTTCTGCTGATGCTTCGGCTCAGATTTCCGAAAAGATCAAGTTTAGACGGGATGAGTTCGTATCCAAAACTGATTTCAATTCCGGTTCTGAAACTTTTTCCGCTATTGGTTCTGATATAATTTCCGGTCTGGTTCAGCTGTCCGGTCGCCACCAGCTGATCGAGATAATACATATAAAACAGATTTGCATTCAGTTTCAATCGGCCCGATTTTTTGTAACCCAATTCAAAATCATGCAGTTTTTCGGGATCGAGCTTTCTGCCGTTGTCCAGATAATCGGATCGGATCGGTTCGCGATGTGACAATCCGTAAAAAAAGTAAATGGTCTGATACAGATTCGGATTGTAATTGATTCCGATTTTGGGATTGACAAAATCAAATTGATCATCAAACGCAAAAAAGTTTTCATATTCGTTTTCACCGCCGGGTGCAGCCTTGGTTTTGTAGGAAACATGACGATACTGAATATCTCCAAACAATTCAAAATCATTCAGTTCCAAAACCGCTTTTGAGTAAACCGACAGGTCGTTTTTGTTTGACAGATTTCTGTAAAATTCAAAATTGGAATCCCAATTTTCAACATCTTTCAGCCAGATCACTTTTCCGTAATGTTTGTTGTTGAAATGATTGACCGAAAATCCGCCAAAATATTTCAGATTCCCAAGCCGTTGATTTTCAAAATTGAAATTCAAACCGTACAGATTGCTGTCCAGCCATTTTTGTCTGATGAGGTCTGCTCTTTCGGTATCCGATTCAATTTTGTACTGATACAGTTTTGCATCCTGTTTGTAATTTTCATAATAACCGATTCCTCGGGTGTAATAGAGCGTTGCCGACGATTTCCAGCCGTTTCCGTAATTCTGCTGCCAGCCCAGATGGTTGTGATTCTGTCTGTAATTGTCGGTTTCATTTTTGAAATAATCAATAATATTTCCGTCCGAATCATAAATCGCGCCCGCCGGATTGAATCTGCGGTTGGTTTTCAAAGTCTGTTCATCGATTCCGTTCCACGCCTGATAGGTTTTTTCCTTTCCGTTGAAATTCCAGAATGTAAAAACCGTATTCTGTCCAAGCCGGTATTTTGCATTCAGTCCGAAGGAATACAGATCGCTGAAAGCACGGTCGATGTATCCGTCCGATTTGATCAGTGAAGCATTCAGATCGAGTGTCAGCCTGCCGTTGAGTATTGCACCGGTTCCGCCTTTGAGCGAATATTTCCGGGTATTGAAACTTCCTGCCGAAGCCGAAAATTCAATAAATTCCCGATTCGACGGATTCTCTGATTCAATATTCATCGCAGCACCAAAAGCAGCCGTTCCCGAAGCAGAAGTTCCCACGCCGCGCTGAATCAGCACCGACGAAGCATTGGTCGCCAGATCGGGCATATTGACCCAAAATACATTCTGGGATTCGGGATCGTTGAGCGGTACGCCGTTCATGGTGATGTTGATATGGTCCTGAGCGACCCCTCTGATCCGGATCGAAGAATAGCCGACGCCCGCGCCTGCATCGCTGGTTACCACCACCGAGGTTTCATTGCTGAGCAGTGACGCCATATCCTGTCCCAGATTTTTTTGATTCAACTGTTTCTTACTGACTTTTTTAGTTGTGAGCGGAAGTTTCTGAATGATTTCAGCCGTTCCGAGTTCGATTTTTGTGGTATCGGTTTCAATGATTTCCTGTGCCGATACAAAGGCTCCGCAAATGAGCCCAAATAAAAAAATCCTACTTTTCATTTTAAATTAATTTTTTAAATGAAAGGCGGATTATCCCTTTTTTAAAATTCGCTGTTCGTTCAATCATCCGGATTCTGCAGCATCCGGTGTTTGAGATTTTGAACAGGGAATAATTTTGAAAATTCCCTTGACAGCATTACCTGTCCAGGTTCTTCGGGTATAATCTCAGCCTCCTGACGGAAGCACCCCTTTCGGTTTGTGCTGCGAAGTTAATACTAATTTGCGGAAGCCGAAAACTTTTAAAATGCTTTAATCAAATCACGGATTAAAAATTATGATTTGGACTGACCCGCAGCAGCGGGTCAAATATTTTTAGCCCCGATTAAACGGAGCGTCAGCGGAGAGCAAATCGGGATTAAAGAAGTGTGAGTGTTATCGTTTTGGCGGCATTTTTGTTGCGAAGCAAAACAAAAATGATGACAAAACGCTGTAGTTCAAATTATTATTAAGAATTGAAATGATCTCCCCAAATTTTGAATTGATTTTATAATTTTTTTGCCTTCAGACTGTAGCTGTTGTTAATCTCCATTTCTCTGACCAGATTCGGATCTTTAACCGCATCAGCCGGCACATCAGAACGAAGAAGCCAGATTGGGAACGGAATTTCGGCATTGTTGTAATTTGTAAAAATAGGAGTGAGAATGATCTTTGAACCTCTCACATCTGCCGGAAAAAATCCTTCGGGATAAGAAGTCCCGGAACCCGGCTGCTGCAAAAAGTCTTCGCCCGGAAAATTCGGAATATTCGGTGCAAAAGGTGCCGGTATAAAATTTCGCCAGTTATCTGCAATCGTATCCGATTCGATCTGACCCATATTCAGATACCAGTCGTTTCCCTCCAGCGTTTTGATTAGCCACGCCTGATATCTCAAACCGTGATAATCAAGCTGAAGTGTCGGTTCCTTGTTTTCATCACTTCCTTTGAAAAACCAGATTCCGTTGGTGCCGTAGTTTCCGGCTTCTTCGGGCGGAACAGAAGCATTCTGAACCGTATAGCCCGCAGAAATTTTCTGACCCAAAGTTTTTACACCGTTGGCTGCAGTCACAGTAGGGCTCAGTTGTGCTGTATTTCCTTCAAAATTACCGATCAGCAATACATAGTCTGAAGGCGCACCGCTTGAAGTTTCAACTGTTACCGCAAAAGACTGCGCATTGCTCAAATCGCTTGCATCGATTTTTGAAAATCGTGCATAATTGTTTGCAATCGAGTCATTTGTAATCGTTCCCGCAGATACAAAGCTGCCGTCAACCAGCAGCCAGCCCTGATAAAAATATCCGTTTGGCAGTTCGGGCAGACTGATGTCTGTAATCTCCATTTCGCCGGTTTCGTTGATGATATCGGTCTCTGAACAGCCGATGAAGATCATCAAAAAACAAAATATCGGAATCAGTTTTTTCATTTCTGTATTCGGTTTGCGGTTACGAAATTAAGCGAATAATATTTTATGCCAAAGTTCGGACTGTGAAAGTTTTCCGAATTTGTTTTTCAACCCAAATAATAAAATCTCTTCCAAAACGAATTGAAAGAGATTTTCTTTAATTTTTTTGTCCTTTAATTATTCCGCTCTTAATTATTCCACTCTGTACCAGGTCTGAGATCTTCCGAGAAGAGACACACCCAGAAATCCTCTGACAGTGAGAGTGTTTGCATCGGTCAGACTGATTTTGCATTTGTACTGTTTTCCGTTGTTTGGGTCGAGTATATGTCCGCCGGACCAGCCGCTGCTGTCTTTTTCAAGACCCCACATAATCACCATTCCCATGATCGGTTTGTCCTTATTGTCACCGCTGCAGTCCTTGCATGTCTCGTGTTCCTTGCCCGGAGTAAGGATTTTCACCACTTTTCCCTGAAGTTTTCCGCTTTTGGTTTCATAAATCTGAACATAGGATTTTTCTTTTCCGGTTTTGTCGTCAATCGTCTTCCAGGTGCCGATCGCAGACTGTGCGTATCCGATTACACCAAAAAGAAAGATAAAACTTGCCAAGATTAGTTTTTTCATAATTTCAAATATTTGATAAGGACTAAATTAAAATATATTTTTGATATATACACCATTCGAATTCAAATTCAATTTGACTGTAAATTGGAGAATTTCTGTTAATTTAAATTTATCCGAAAATTTATTCAAATGAAAAAAATGCATTTTCAATATGGTCGATGAACCATTCGTCCTTTGATTTTTCAATGCTGATGATGTCGAAACGGCAGTCCAGATCGATTTCATTTGATACGATGTATTCGTCTGCCGCTGTAATCAGCAGTCTTCGTTTCTTTTTGTTGACCGCCAGTTCGGGCAGTACCAGCGGATCTTTTTTTCTTGCTTTGACCTCTACGATTACAAGCTCGTCTTTTTCGGGAGCTCTTGCGATGATGTCGATTTCGGCTTTCAGAAAAGTCCAGTTTCTTTCGATGATTTCATAACCTTTTTTCTCCAAAAAATCGGCAGCCTGTTTTTCAGCTTCAATTCCAAAAAGATTATGGTCTGCCATGATAAATTTTTATTGGGTTCCAAACAATCGGTCGCCGGCATCACCGAGACCCGGAACAATATAGCTCTTTTCGTTCAAACCTTTGTCAAGCGCAGCCAGATAAATCGGAATTTTGGGATAATGGTTATGCACCGTTTCTATCCCTTCGGGACAGCCGACCAGACAGGCAAGCCGTATGGATTTCACGCCGTGAGACTTCAGGATTTCAATTGCCTTGACCGCGGAACCGCCGGTGGCAAGCATCGGATCGACGACGATCGCATCGCGTTTTTCAATATTGGGCGGCAGTTTGCACAGATATTCAACCGGCTGAAGGGTTTCGTGATCGCGATAAATTCCGATATGACCGATTTTTGCATTGGGTATCAGATCCTGAATTCCTTCGACCATTCCCAGACCGGCTCTCAGTATCGGCACCAGAACGATGTCCTCACCTTTGATTTTATAGCCGACGGTTTTGCTGATCGGTGTTTCAATTTGGATTTCTTCGGTTTCCAGATCGCGTGTCAGTTCGTAACACATCAATGTTGAGATTTCCTTGACCAGTTCTTTGAACATCTTGGTCGGCGTGTCCTTTCTTCGGATCTGTGTCATTTTGCTTTTGATCAGCGGATGATCGAGTACAATTACATTTTTCATTTTTCAGAATTCTATTTTTACACCGCCCGGATCCGATTCCAGGCTGATTTCTGCGCCCATGATCAGCGCACGGTTGTCGCCGGTATGACCTGCCGGAAAACCAAAACAGACCGGTATGTTGTAATCTTTTATAAAATTATAAATTATTTGATAAGAAACCGGATCAAAACCGTTTTCATAATCGGGGTTTTCATCTTCAATATCCATTTTTGTGAAATTCCCAACAATCAGACCCGAAATACTGTCAAGCAGTCCGCTGCGTTTCAGATTCATCAGCATACGGTCGAGATGATACCAGTTTTCGCACCAGTCTTCGATAAACAAAATCAGATTTTCGCCTTTGATTTCGGAACGACTGCCGGTCAGACTGCAGATCAGCGACAGATTTCCGCCGACAAGTTTTCCGCCGGCCTTTCCAAAACGATTGTACGGATTGGCTTTGAGGTGATAGTTTAATTTTTCGCCAAAAAGAACTTTTCTCAAACTTTCAAAAGATTCGTCTGTATATTCGGTTTTCAGTCGTTTGACGGTGACGGCATGCAGGGTTTGGATGCCAAAATTATTCAGATGATTGTGAAAAGCGGTGATGTCAGAATAGCCAATCAGCCATTTTGGATTTTGCAGAAACTTTGTCCAGTTGATCCGGTCGATCAGATGGACTGCGCCGTATCCGCCCCGTGCAAACCAAATTGCTTTGACAGAATCATCATCCAAAACATCTTGAAGATCTGCTGTTCTTTGCTGTTGGGTTCCGGCATAATGATAACCCAAAAAATAATCCTCAAAAATATTTTCTCCGGTTTTGGCGGTCAGCTGCCAGCTTCGGATCAGTTTCAAACCGGCATTCAGTTCTTCCGGGAAAACCCTTCCCGAAGGCGCAACGATTGCAACCTGATCGTTTGGATGGAGTGATTTGGGTTTCAAATTAATTTTTTGACGAAATTAAGAAATTAGGACGCATTCTGAAATGAGATAATAAGATTTGTTGCAGGAAGTTGATTCACATTATCCTGTGATTATTTTTGTATTGCTGTGCGACAAAAATACTTCGAAAACCAAAAACTTTTTTCCTTTTCCTGTGAGCCAAAACCTATAGCGATTGAAATCTTTTGAAAAACCAGTTTTTTTATGATTCACCGGAAAATGAGCTGCCTGCAAATAAAAGAAGCAAAATGTTTTGGCTGATGAATTTTTAGAAAATAATACCGGAATATCTTTTATAAGAAAAAAACTTATTACCTTTAGAATCATAACATTAAAAAAACTGCAAAACATGAAAACACTTATCTCTCTTTTTAGCATTATCCTTTGTCTTTCTTATGGAAAAGCCCAGTGGGTAGAGCTTGACACAGGTATGGAAAACCCGCCTGTTTTCAATGATGTTTATGCTATAACACCCGATATTGTTGTCGTAGTGGGTGCCAACGGCACCATTCTCAAAACTACAGACGGTGGTGAAACTTGGGTACAGAAACCCTCCGGTACCACAAGCGGATTAGGCGAAATTCAATTCCCAACACCGGATATTGGATACATAACGGCAGATGGAGGCACGCTTCTCAAAACTATAGATGGTGGTGAAACCTGGAATGTAATTGATACAGAAAGTGGCTTTAGTCTTGCAGGGTTGTCCTGTGTCGATGAAAACCTGATTTTTATTTCCACCAGTAACAATGCTATATTAAAAACGGAAGACGGAGGAGAAAACTGGGAAACTATAGAAGTAACCTTACCTCTTTTGTCTCAAATACAATTTTTAAATAGTGATATCGGTTTTCTATGGGAGTCATTTGGTTCTGTCTTGTCAAAAACAGAAAATGGGGGGGGGGTATGGAATAATTTAACAGGATTGGCAGCAGGCCCGGCTCATTTTTTAGATGAGGAAATAGGTTTTTGTTATAACGGAAGTTTATTAAAAACAACAGATGGAGGAGATAATTTTGTTAATTTAGGATTTGGAGGTGCTGGTCTTCTATTTGATATTTTTGTTATAAATGAAAATAATGTTTGGGGCATAATTCCGGGAGATTTAGGAGGGGACCCTTCAAGTCATGGGATTGCTAATATTACCTCATTGGATTCCGAAAATTATATCGAAACAATCGCCTGGGAGCATAATGATGAAATTGATATGCTTTCCATTCATTTTTCGGATGAAACAACAGGATATGTAGTGGGAATGAAGTATAATAAAGGTACAATCTGGAAAAACGGAACCGGAATCAATACTATGAGCATTTCAGAAAATGAATTGAGTTATAATAATATAAAAATATATCCCAATCCGGTATCTAATAAATTAAATCTTGTTTTTGATAGACCAATGAGAGTAGATATTTCATTGACTGACATAACCGGAAAACAGGCTTATTCAATTACACTTAATACAAACAAGACGACAATAAATACACAAGGATTTCCAAAAGGAGCCTACATTCTCTCGGTAAAAACCGGAGATAAAACCTTGACCAAAAAAATCATCATCAACTAAACCTATTCATCATGAAAAATTTAATTTCCTGTGTGTTGCTTTGTATAGCAACCACAGTTCTCGCACAGGTATCGCATACTTTTACCTCACAGGTATCAAATTACCAAATCACACCCGAACAAACTTATAAAGTGGTTACTACTCAACAAACAAATACTTTTACTTCACAGGTTGGTGCACCGCAGCTGCCTGTATTTACAAAAAGTTTTGTACTGCCTGCCGGCAGGCGGACATGACCTTTCAGAGGACATGAAAATAAAATATAAACAGGCTCCTATAAATAAAATTTCAGTTGTTTCGTTACAATTTTTGAATCGCTTCGCTCCCAAAACAGTGCCGAAACAATTATAAATTAAAGGATTGTAAGATAAGAATAGATTTCCGATCAGTCGATCAGTCTTTTTGCGTACAGATATCTTTTTGACCAGTATGAATCGCTGAGCGGAGAAACGATCACTCCTTTTGAAGTCGATGCATGTATAAATTCAACATCACCCTGATCTGAAACATTGTGAACAATCCCGACATGGCTTACACGGCTGCCTCCGTTGGTTGCAAAAAAGATCAGATCGCCGGCTCTCAGTTCGTCTTTTGAAACCGGATGACCTTCTTTTGCCTGTGCAGAAGAAACCCGCGGCAGATCCTGATCAAAGATTTCGAAAACCCGCTGAACAAACGCCGAACAGTCAATTCCGCTTCTTGAAGTTCCGCCGTAACGGTAAGGAACACCCAGATAAGATTCTGCTTCCGAAAGTATGCCGGTTACAAAAGAAGCCATTGCAAAAGTGTGGATGTCATTGAGTTCCTCGATTGCGGTTTTTTCTTTTTTGACTTTTACCTGACTTGCTTCGTTGGCTTTGTTTTCCTCAAAAAGAGTTTTGTTGATGATTGAGCTTTCTGCGTAGTAGGAACGATCGATGGGAAGATAATTTGTTTTTGCCTGATTTGCGGGAATTAGTGAACCGCAGGATGCGGCCACAATTGCAATTGCAATAAAAATTACTAAATTCAGTCCCTTCATTTGTCCCTTAACTAAGAAAACCCCCTTGATTTGTTTACAAAACTAAACTTTAAAAGCTTTAATTTTGGGCTGCTCAACGAACTTTAGTAAAAAATTAACAAATGTTAAAATCAATTAACAAAACATTAAAAAAAATGCCGGCTGAAAACACAGCCGGCAAAAAACTATTGCCCGTAGGTTGGAGATCGAGCAATAGGGCCCTCCAAAATTTAGGTTAAGTTTGATCGGTTGGCCGGATAAGGTCAAGTTTGGTTAAAGTATTGAAAAATGATTTGGATAAGTCCTTATTCCTGTTCGGATTCTTCGATGATGGTGACCTTGGATTCGTTGATTTCTTTAATCGGTATGATGATTTTCTGTTCGTCGGTTTTCAAAATCATACAGATATTGTCAATCGATTCGATGATTCCGGTTACCTCATTCATCCTGATTTTCATTCCTGTCTTCAGATTCTTTTTGGTGTAATAGCCCAACAGCAGTCTGTGGATGATGTCTCTGGAACCGAGTCCCACTGCGATGGTGACCGTAACCAGCGCCGCACCGATGATGTACGACAGATTGGTTGAAATGATTGCTGTATCGATTCCGATCTGGTTGATTGCAGTGATTGTCATAAAAATGAAAATCAGGTAAAAAACCAGTGAACTGATAAGTTTTGACCCGCCCGCATCAAATGATTTCAGAGTGTTGTAAACCACTTTTTTGAGCTGTGCCGCAATATAGATTCCGATTGAAAAAATCAGCAGTCCCGACAGAAATTTCGGCATATAGGCAAGCAGTACACCGATTTGTTCCGAAATAATTTCAAGATTCAGCATTTCGCTTCCGACGACCAACAGAATCAAAATCAGAATGAATTTAACAAATCCGACAATGATTTTTGAAATATCGATTTTGAAATTTGAGCTTTCAAAAAATTCAATCTTATTGATTTTTGAATTCAGTTTGTTGATTTTTGAGAATTTCAAAAGTTTTCTGATGACCCAGACAATGATCCGGTAAATCAGAATGGCCAAAATGACAAATCCGATTCCGATCAGAATCTTGGGTGAAACTTCTATAAAATAATCATACAGGTTCTGGAGCAGTTCAGTGGATCTTTCCATAAAGCATACTTTTAATTTTTATCTGAATTTCTGTTATCGTCCTTTTTCTTTTTTGTGGCAGTATTGAGCAGATTGAAGATCGAGGACGGGTATTTGACCGCCACCAGATCAGCCATATCCATAGACAGTTTGATCAGTCTGATGTCGTTCATCACCCGTTCCTTCAATATTTCCGGAACCTGTCGGTGTTCGATTATATTTTTAAACGGATTCTCAATCACTTCAAATCATTATAAAATTTAACCAGATTCATTTTGGCTCTTGACAGCCTCATTTTTACCGCGCTTTCGCTCAACTCCGTTGTTGACGCAATTTCCCTGATGCTGATGTCGTCCTGATATTTCAGCAACAGCATCATCCGATCGGTCGGATTCAGCATTTGAAGCGCTTTTTTCAATTTTTCGGCTTTCAGTTCAAAGATTTCACGATCAGAAATTTCTTCGACCGGTTCTTCTTCCAAATCCTCTACCGCCGTTTGGATGTTATTTTCAGTTTTCATTTCCCTTTGAACAAAATTCACACAGTGGTTGTAGGTAAATGTGTACAGCCAGGTTGAAAATTTTGATTCACCTCTAAAGCTTTTCAGTTTGACAAAGAGCTTCACAAATATATCCTGTGTCAAATCCTGTGCGGCCTCCATATCCGATGTGAAACTGATGCATTTGTTGTACACTGCGCCCGAATACCGGTCATAAAGCAGTCCGAACAAATGGGTATCACTCGTCTCATTTATTTTTTTGATAAGTGCTTCATCACTTATTTTCTCCTTTGGATTCTGTGCCGCCATTGACACCATACTACTATTTGGACACAATCAATTTGAAAAAGTCACAAACTTTAACATATCGTTAACAATTAAATCAAATAGGATTCAGACTGTTGTCTGAGAATCAGCTGCGTAGATATTTTCGGTCGGCTGATTATTTTTCGGGAATTTTATAAACCACCGCATTGATATTCATTCCCGCGCCCACCGAACCGAATACCAGATGGTCACCCGGATTGAATTTGTGATCGTCGAGCATATTTTTTGAAATCAGATCGTACATAGTCGGAACGGTTGCCACCGAAGAGTTCCCGAATTTTTGGACCGTCATCGGTGCAAGCCCTTCCGGAATTTCTTTCAGATTGTACAGTCTGAAAAGTCTTTGAATCATGGCATGATCCATTTTTGCATTTGCCTGATGCAACAGTATTTTGTTGATGTCAGAGATGTCGAGTCCCGATTTGTCAATCGTCCTTTTGATCAGCGCCGGAACTTTTCTGAGTGCATATTCATACACCTTTCTTCCTCTCATTTTGATGTTGACTTTTGAACCTTCATAATCTGTTTTCAGCGATTCGTCATTGGTCAGATAATCCATTTCATCCAGACTGTCGCAAAGTGTATCGTAAGAAATGATTCCTTCTTTTTTATCGGATTCTACCGCTTCGAGAACGACTGCACCTGCTCCGTCCGAAAAAATCATTGCGGTACGGTCGTGGGGATCAACAGCTCTTGACAGTGTGTCGGCGCCGATCACCAAAGCTTTTTTTGCAGTACCCGACAAAAACAGATGATGTGCCAGGATCATTCCCTCGATCCAGCCCGGACAACCAAACAGCATTTCGTACGGACGGCAATGGTTGTTTTTGATGCCGAGTTTGTTTTTTACACGGGTCGCAATCGAAGGCATACTGTCCACCTGCCTGTACACCGGATCGATGTCTCCGTAATTGTTGGCAACGATCACATAATCGAGTTCTTCCTTATCGATCCCTGCTTCTTCCAATGCTTTTTTTGCTGCAATCGCCGCCAGATCAGAAGTGTACATGCGATCGTCTGCATATCTTCTTTCCTCGATTTCTGTGATTTCCTGAAATTTTGCGATGGTCTCTTCAATCGGTTTTTCGATTTTCTGACCGTCCTCTCCAAAGAAATCATAACCCAGAAAAAAATCGTTCTTTATGATCCTTTCGGGTAAAAAATGACCTGAGCCGGTGATTACTGTATTCAACATAGGAAAATTGTTTAGAATGCAAATTTAATAAAATAATGGTGTGAATCGGTTTTAAATTGGAACTGACTTATTTCTCAAATAATTTGCAGGTGATAAAGTCTTTTTCATCATTTCTGCCGCGTGCCGGCGAATATTCCCTGCCGTAATAGATGATCTGAATATGAAGCTTGTTCCAGGCTTCTTTCGGAAACAGTTTCTTGGCATCTTTTTCTGTCTGTTCCACAGATTTCCCGTTGCTCAGTTTCCAGAGTTTCATCAGCCGGTGAATGTGGGTATCGACCGGAAAAGCAGGATGGCCAAATGCCTGAGACATCACCACAGAAGCGGTTTTGTGACCGACGCCAGGCAGTTCCTCGAGTTCTTCAAAAGTCTGGGGCACTTCGCCATTGTATTTTTCGACCAGTATTTCCGACAGTCGTTTCAGATTTTTTGCCTTTGTATTTGAAAGACCGATCTGACGGATCAGATGTTTGATTTCATCGATTTTGAGCAGACTCATCTCCTTTGGATTGGATGCACTTGCAAACAGTTCGGGTGTGATTTCATTTACTTTTTTGTCGGTGGTCTGGGCAGAAAGCACAACAGCCACCAATAAAGTAAACGGATCATAATGATCAAGCGGAATGGCCGGTTTCGGATAGAGTTTTTCAAGTTCTTCCATCACGACCGCCGCTCTCTCTTTTTTGGTCATCGGTTTTGAGTTTTAATTTACAAAAAATGCCCTGTCATTAGTAAATCCAATGACAAGGCGTAATTTTCCGGTGATTTTATGAGTTCAAAATTTGATTTACATCCTCATATCCGCCGGCGCAATAAAGTTCCTCAACTCCTTTTTCAATCAGAAAGCTGAATGCCGAAGTGGCTCGGTTGCCGCCTCTGCAAAATACCACGATCGGTTTTGACATCTGCTTGATTTCATCCACACGATCCGGAATCTGGGTCAGCGGAATATTGATTGCACCTTCTATCTTTCCGTCGATTTCAAGTTCGTAGGCTTCCCTGATATCTATAAAGGTCGCATTTGAATTCTTAACTGCATCTGCTGTTGTCATTTTGATAATTTTTCTTAGAAATAATCTTCTGAATAAACCCTGAACAATCATCTGTTACCATATTCTAATTCTGTCCGTCGGTGCCTTGTACATTTTGTCACCCGGTTTGATATTGAATGCATCAAAGAATCCGTCCACATTGATGATCGGTCCGAATGCTCTGTAATAACCCGGCGAATGAGGATCTGTATTCACCTGATTCTTGAGCGCCTCATCTGTTGATTTGGTTCTCCAGATGGTTGCCCATGAAATAAAGAATCTCTGTTCTGGTGTAAAACCGTCGATCAGTCCCGGATTTCCATGATCTTCCAGATACATTTTCAATGCATCAAATGCAACGCTAACACCGCCAAGATCACCGATGTTTTCACCCAAAGTGAATTTGCCGTTGACAAATGATCCTTTGACAGGTTCATATTTGCTGTACTGATCAGCCAATGCCTGGCCTGCCGCTTTGAATTTTTCTTCGTCTTCTTTTGTCCACCAGTTTTTCAGATTTCCGTCGCCGTCATACAAAGCGCCCGAATCGTCAAAGCTGTGCGAAATTTCATGCCCGATTACAGCACCCATACCGCCAAAATTCACTGCCGCATCTGCCCTGTAATCATAGAACGGATATTGAAGAATGGCAGCCGGAAATACGATTTCGTTGTTAGAAGAATTGAAATAGGCATTCACAGTCTGAGGATTCATTCCCCATTCTGTGCGGTCAACCGGTTTTCCGATTTTGTCAAAATTGTAGTTGTATCTCCAAAGTTTCAGATTCATCATATTTTTGAACAATGCCTGGTCTTCGTTGTGCGAATAAATTTCAAGATTTGAATAATCTCTCCATTTGTCCGGATAACCGATTTTTACAGTGAACTTACTCAGTTTTTCCAATGCTTTCACCTTGGTTTCGGGCGACATCCATTCCAGATTGTTAATATGCACCTTGAATGATTTGAACAGATAATCGACCATTTCAACTGCACTTGCTTTTGCTTCGGGCGGAAAATTATCTTTTACATAAATTTTACCCAAAAGCTCACCTGCGGAACCGTTTACAAATTCAAGTCCTCTTTTGTCAAGAGACCTCTGTTCCAGCTGACCTCTCAATTGTTTGCTGTAAAATTCAAAACTGAGTTCATCGAGTTCTTTGGTCAGATAACCGCTTGCATCGTCGATCAGATGGAATTTCAGATATTCTTTGATCACCGGAAGATTTTCCATATTGATCAGTTTATCCATATTCTTGTACAGATTGATTTCGCCAATGATGACAGAATCCGTTTTTACATTCAGATCGGTCAGGAATTTTTTAAAATCCACATTTTTTGAAAGCTGAACCAGATCGTTTACCGAATAGGGATTGAATCTTTTTCTGCTGTCTCTCTGCTCTTCCACAGTCCACAGATTGGATGCAATCTGTCTTTCAAAATCCAGAACTTTCGGACCTTTCAGATCTCTTGTCCTTTCGCCTGTGAATCTGTAAATTTTATCGATATAATTTGAATACAGCTCAAGTTTGTCTCTGTTTTCCTGGTTGTCTTTCTGATAATAATTTCTCCCCATCCCAAGATTCATTCCGCCGAGATAAATTGCGTTTTCGGCGCTGTTCTTCATATGTGAACGAACATAAAATCCATACAGAGAATTGAATCCGAGCGGAGTCACTTCGGTCAGATAATCCTGAAGTTCTTTCAGATTTTTGATTTTGTCGATTTTATCCAAATAGGGCTGAATTGGAGCGAGACCTACCTTATTTCTTGCATCAAAATCGATATAAGATTCATACAAATCTGCGATTTTCTGTTCGTCACTTCCTTTTTGGAAATTTTTTCCAAGCAAACCTTTCAGAATCGCCAAAGTCGTCTGGTCTGTATTTTCTCTCAATTCGTCAAAACTTCCCCATCGTGATCGGTCCGAAGGAATTTCTGCGGTTTTCATCCAGTTGCCGTTGACGAAATTGTAAAAATCATCCTGCGGTCTTATGCCGGTATCCATATTTTCTAAATTAATGGCATGAAATTTCTCCTGACTCATGCCGTTTACTGCCAATAATGCAATACCCATGATTAATAATTTTTTCATTTGATTGGATTTGTTGTATCGGTTATTTGATAAGATTAAGGATACAAATTTAGCAAAATAGTTTATTGTTTGCTGATTTGAAATGAGCCAAATGACAGAAAACAATAATTGAAGCCGGTTTTTTCAATTCCGATCCTTGAATTTTATCATTGAATTAAAGCCTGTTTTTTTGTCAGCCGATTTTGGTTTAAATCTTATCTTTGTACTACTTTTTTAAAAGAGAATTATGTCAAAAAAAATTATGGTAACCGGAGCGCTTGGTCAAATCGGCTCTGAGCTCGTTGCATCACTGAGAAAAATTTACGGAAATCAAAATGTGCTTTCGACCGACCTGAAAGAGACCACAGAGACGACTGATGAATATTACGAAAAGCTGGATGTAAACGATACTGAAAGAATTTCGGAAATGGTTCAAAAACATCAGATCGACACCGTTTACCATCTGGCAGCGATGCTTTCTGCGACTGCCGAAAAAATCCCGATGAAAGCCTGGGATCTGAATATGAATTCTCTTTTGCATTTTCTGGAACTGGCACGCGAAAAAAAGATTTTGCAATTGTACTGGCCGAGCAGTATTGCAATTTTTGGAGCCGACACGCCGAAACATAATACAGAACAAAATGCGCTTGCCATACCGACTACCGTTTACGGAATTTCAAAAAGAGCCGGTGAATTTTGGTGCAATTATTACCACAAAAGATACGGAGTCGATGTCAGAAGCATACGTTATCCGGGACTGATCAGTTGGAAAACTATGCCGGGCGGAGGAACGACCGATTATGCAGTCGATATTTTTTATCAGGCACTGGAAACCGAAAAATATGAATGTTTTCTTTCAGAAGAAACCGCATTGCCAATGATGTATATGGATGACGCAATCCGTGCGACCATCGAGCTGATGCAGGCTGATGCCGAAAAATTGAGCATCAGAACTTCATACAATCTGAATGCATTGAGTTTTTCACCCAAACAGCTGACTGAAGCGATCCGGAAATACCTGCCCGATTTTGAAATCAGTTACAAACCCGATTTCAGACAGGCGATTGCGGATACCTGGCCGGCGAGCATCGATGATTCGATTGCTCAAAAAGACTGGAACTGGAAACCCGAATTCGATCTGGATGCAATGTGCCGCGCAATGCTCGAAAATCTAAAAATTAAATTGGGGGTTGAAAGCTGATCAGTTCAAAAGTTCACCTTCTTCATTCAGTTTCATGCCGGAATTTTCATAAAGTTTTCTCATCTCACCGATCGGACCGCCGTGTTTTTGTTCGATGTACCAGAAGATATGAAGTCTTTTGTAACCCAATGATTTCAAATAAGGAATCAGCGTTTTTGAATGTTCTTTCCAAAGCTCGATGACCAGCAGCGGTTTGTGTTGGGTCAGAAAATTTCGCATTCCGTTGATCGCTCTTTCTTCATTTCCTTCAATGTCCATTTTGACCATACAGAAATCTTCAAATTCAGTATCCTTCATAAAATCATCAAAACGAACTATCCGAATTTGAGTTTCCGAACCTTGATTTGTATTCATCACAGAAGCTTCACCCATTTCGCGCGGGTCAAAATAAATCGTCTGAGTTCGGTTTTCTTCACTCAGACCAAGATTGTAAACGATTGCGTTTTTCTGACAGTCGTTGAATTCAAGATTTCTGATCAGACTGTTGTAATTGGACTCCATCGGTTCAAAAGTGATTGTTTTCCATCCGCTTTTTGCCATCAGCACCGTAAAACGGCCGATGTGACCGCCGATGTCGATAAAATTTCCTTTTTGATTTTTAATGATTTCAGTCAGAAAGTAAGTCAGATCGGGTTCATAAGATTCAAGACAGGCCCAAAAGTCGATGGTATCGGGTCGGGTGATCAGTGTGATGTTCTGCAATTTGAATTTTGATTCAGGAAAATTGACCTTTTTTTTGATTCCAATGGTTTTATAAAAATAGTGAAGGATAACCAGAAAGCTGAATTTGAGTTTTTTTGACGGTTTCCCGACATATTGATTTTGAATGCTTCTTAGCGCAGCTCTGAAAATTCTAATCTTTTTTTTCACCCGAAAATTGATTATAAGTCGGTTCAAAAATAAGAAATAATTCATAACTTTTTTTCATATCATCCGGAAACGATTCAAATCAAAGTTCAATCAAAAAAGGTCAAAAAAAAGCCCGAAAAATTCAGGGCTTTGATCAGTGAATGTGTTATTGTTTATTCTGCTTTTTTAAATTTCGCCAAAGGTGTCATTCTTGCTTTGTTGAGTGTCAAGACTCCGTTTCCGACAGAGATATTGTCTGCCTGCTTCAATGCTTTTACCAGATTGGATTCATCGTTTGAGTCAGAACAGGCCATCAGGGTTGAAATTCCGTCTCCGACGGTCAGTTTGTACCTGTTTTCGATTACATACGGCATGGTCATCGTATTGCAGTTTGCCTTTGCATTCAGATTTCCTTTTTCAGAATTGAAAATCAGATAATAATTTTCAGGATTTCCGTTGATTGGTTTTCCGTACAATTCAGTTATTTCCCATCTGATGTCTTCAGCTTCAGGATTTCCGGTTTTGTTCAGCACATAATGATTGGCAAGACCGCCACCAATAATCTTTCCTTCGGTGTCCAGATGTCTCACTTTGTTTTCCTCAACTTTGAAATAAGGTGAACCTTCACCCGGTTTGAAACCGTCCAGCTCAATTGTATTTCTGTCTATCCAGCTGAATTTTCCGTTTTGAACATTGACAGTCGGTTTGTCTTTTCCCAGATATTCTGATGCCAAAGTGTAATTTCCATCCTCACTGATTTTCAGTGTGGTCCTGATTCCTTCACAGTCCGCACAGGGTTCAACGCCGGTATAGCTTCCGGACCAGTCAAGCGAATTTTGTGAATTGTGTTCATCATTGAGTTGAAGATTTGGTTCATTTTCTACTGTTGATGAGATTGATTGCGGCGAGCAGCTCATTAAACTGAGGCCGGCAGCCAAAATCAGATTGAAAATTGTTGTTTTCATACAATACATTTTTTGGTTCTTATTTGATTGATTATTTTTCTTTTTACTGTTTAAAAATCTAAAAACCTCCCGAACTTTCCAATAACTGTGCCCAAATAAATTGCGGTTAATAAATTTATGAAAAATTGATACTATTCAGGTTTAAGTTACTGTTATTCCTTATTTTTCAGTTTCAAAATTGCTAACTTTGGGCAAAGTTTCGGATGGATACAGAACTTCAAAATTTTTTGGTCGACCACTACAATTCGGAGGCTGCCGACTCGCTGATTCCGTTGGCACAGAGCGGTTCTTCAAGAAAATATTATCGTTTTGAATTTCAGGACAACTCACTGATTCTGACCCAAAGCGACAATATTGAGGAAAACAAAACCTTTGTTTATTTTACTTCTCATTTTTCAAAAATCACAGATCATCTGCCAAAAATCGATCAGGTTTCGGATGATTTCAGCATTTATACACAAACCGATCTGGGCAACCTGTCGCTGATGAACCTGATTGAAAATGACAGAGAAAAGTCAAAAGAAATTTTAATAAAATCAATCCGACAATTGGTGAGATTACAGGTTTGTGGTGACAAAGGGCTTGATTATTCAAAATGTTTCAGCTATCCCGAATTCAATTACCTGCTGGTTTTAAGAGATTTGTTTTCGTTTAAAAATTATTTTCTGAATCTGACAGAAATTGAATTCAATCACGGAAAACTGCTTCAGGATTTTGAGAAATTCGCTTATGATTTTGAGAAAATCCCAAACCGTTTTTTTGTATTTCGTGATTTTCAATCCAGAAATATAATGGTTCAAAACGATCAGCCTTATTTTATAGATTATCAGGGCGGACTGAAAGGACCGGTTCAGTATGATTTGGTTTCGCTGATCTGGCAGGCAAAGGCAAATCTTTCAAATGAATGGAAACAGGAATTTTATGATCTGTATTTGAATGAATTGAATCAAATCGGTCAAAATAATGTTGACAAATCCGAATTCCAAAAAGGCTATCAGCTCTGTCTGATTGAAAGACTGATTCAGGTGCTGGGAACTTATGGTTTCAGAGGAATTTATGAACGAAAACCCCATTTTTTGAAAAGCATTGAATTTGGTTTAAAAAATTTGAATGAGATCAAAAATCTTGATCAGATCAATCAATATTCCGAACTGAAATCTGTGATTGGAAAACTGGCCGAACCTGAATTTTTTATTGAATTAAAACAAAAAATTAATGGATAATAAGCTGAATATCAACATCAGAAGTTTTTCGTACAAAAACGGAATTCCCGCTGACCCTTCAGGCAACGGCGGCGGTTTTGTATTTGACTGTCGAGGCATACTGAATCCCGGAAGATTTGAAGGATACAAACGACTGACCGGAAGGGACGGGGAGGTGATTGAATTTCTGGAAAGTAAAACCAAAATTCACGAATTCCTGGATGCTGTTTATCGGCTTTTGGATCTGACGATTGAAGATTATTTAAACAGAGGATTTACAAATCTTGAAGTTAATTTTGGCTGTACCGGCGGTCAGCACAGATCGGTTTATTCGGCTGACCGGACTGCCGAACATCTGACAGGAAAGTTTTCGGGAATAAATATTACGGTTGAGCACGTAGTTCAGGACGGAAAGAATTGGAAAAATTGAATTTGCCCGGATGTGGGGTGTTGGGCGTGGGGTGTTGGATGGATACTAAAAAAATTAGATATGAGTTTTAAATTTGAAAAATTGATTATCTGGCAGGAATCAATGAAGTTTGGAGAATTAATATTTCAACTTTCCAAAAAGTTTTCTGAAACTGAAAAATTTAATTTAACCTCTCAGATTCAACGTGCCGCAGATTCAATTGCCCTAAATATCGCAGAAGGTTCTATACTTCAGTCAAAATTGGAATTTCAAAGATTCTTGGGTTATTCCATCAGATCAACAGCAGAAGTTGTAACTTGCCTGTACAAGGCTAAGGAAAGAAATTATATCGATGAAACTGAGTTTAAATCAGTTTATGAATTTTCATATAAATTGATGAATACGATTATTTCATTCAGAAAAAAGGTCGAATAATGATGAACATCAAATTCACCCAACATCCCACGCCCAACATCCAACAAAATCAAACTCATGAACAGATCACAACTAATCACCGCCGGCCTCCCAAAAGCAATGATCTTCGCTGCCGGAATGGGAACTCGGCTGAAACCTTTTACCGACCATCATCCCAAGGCGCTTGCAGAAGTGAACGGAAAGACGCTTTTGCAACGAAATATTGAGTATCTGAAAACAATCGGAGTAACCGAACTGACGATCAATGTTCATCATTTTGCAGATCAGATCATCGATTTTTTAAAACAAAACAGCAATTTTGGTATCCATATTCAGATTTCGGATGAAACCGCAGAACTGCTCGAAACCGGCGGCGGTCTGGTCAAAGCAAAAGAGATGATCGGCGACCAGTCTTTTCTGGTGATGAATGTGGACATACTTACCGATCTGAATCTCGAAGATCTGATTCAGTTTCATTATCAGTATCAGCCATTGGTCACACTTGCGGTTTCTGACCGAGACAGTAGCCGGAAACTGCTGTTCAAAAAAAACAGACAGCTTGCCGGATGGAAGAACCTCAATACGGGAGAGGAAATTCTGACCACAGACGAACCGTTGAAAGAGATGGCATTCAGCGGTATCCACATCATCAATCCGAGGATTTTTGAGATGATGCCTTCGTCCGGAAAATTTTCGATCATGAAAACCTATATGGAACTGATGAAAACCGAAGAAATACTCGGTTTTGACCACAGCGGCAGTCATCTGATCGATGTCGGAAAGCCCGAAAGCATAACCGAAGCCGAATTGATTTTCAAATAACCTCTTTTTATTTTCAGACTGCCATCCGATTGCTGACAATGGTTAACTTTGTCAGATGATTTCAAAGGATCAGATTTTCAATATCCGAAACCGTCGTGAATTTGGAGAAGCCGCAATGGAAGTCTTCAATTTTCAGGCAAAAAACAATCCGGTGTATGCTGAATTTATCGGTTATCTTAGAGTTGATCCCAATCAAATCAAATCAATTGAAAATATTCCTTTTTTACCGATCCGATTTTTTAAAAGCCATCGGGTGATTACAGGAAACCAGAAGGTTGAAAAAACCTTCACCAGTTCGGGTACTTCAGGAACTGAACAGAGCAGGCATTTGGTTACAAATCTTGATTTCTACAGAGAAAGTCTGAATCACAGTTTCAAACATTTCTACGGAGATTTTTCGGACTACACCATTTTCGGACTTTTGCCTTCCTATCTGGAAAGGAGCGGTTCGTCGCTGATCGATATGGTTGAATTTTGGATTGCACAGTCGGGAAGTGGCGGATTTTATCTGTACAATCATGATGAATTGTATCGTGGTCTGGTCAACAGCGAAAAGGAGGGAAGAAAATCAATTCTGATTGGTGTCTCATTTGCGTTGATTGATTTTGTTGAGAATTACAAAATGAACCTGAAAAATACCATCGTGATGGAAACCGGCGGAATGAAAGGCCGGAAAAAGGAAATCACACGAGACGAACTGCATTTGATATTGAGAAACGGTTTTGGTGTTGATAAAATCCATTCCGAATACGGTATGACCGAGCTGCTTTCTCAGGCCTATTCAGACGACGGTGCCGGATTTGTAACGCCGCCCTGGATGAAGGTTCTGATCCGTGACACCGAAGATCCGCTTTCTTATTCAGCAGTTGGAAAAACCGGCGGAATCAATGCAATAGACCTCGCCAATCTCAATTCCTGCAGCTTCATTGCCACCGACGATTTGGGAAAATCAAATCCCGACGGCTCGTTTGAAGTGGTTGGTCGTTTTGATCATTCTGATGTCAGAGGCTGCAATCTGATGGTTTCCGATTTATAATTTTTTCAGCAGCAGTGATTGGCTTGAATCCTGAATGATTTGGTCAAAAAACGATTTGATTTCACTGTAATTTTTGTCAAAAACCGATTGTAAGAGCAAAAATTCAAAATGCATTTTCAGTTTTCCGTTTTCAACTTCCGCATTCTGATAATACATCAGTTCCTTAGAACCGGTTTGGATTTGAGATTGATAAGCTTCCGGAATTTCGACCCGATAACCGTCTGGAATGTCGATGATCAGATCGGTTTTGTAAAAAAAAGGAAAATTAAATTCAAGCGGTCTTTCCCGATCCGCTTCATAAAGTTTGAACTGAGAAATCACGGGTTTCAGCGGATTTTCGATCTGATAGAAACTGTTGCCTCCTAATTTTGGCGACTCCGAAATCATTCGTTCCATCTCAAAACTATTTTCATCCGATTCTTTGAAATCCGTTTTTACATCTTTAAAAAATAAATCAAGACCCTGTGTCTGTTCGTTGTATTTTCTCCATTTTTTGGACAGTTCAGACAGATCTTTTTTGAAATATCCGCTTTTTTTGTCATTTCTGACATAGATAAATTTTCCGTCTTTCAGACTGTAATTTTGAACCGAATGGTATTCTGAATTCGGCGGATTCATCAAGATAAAGCGGTCTGCGCCGGTGTCGAGAATCAGTCCGTATTGGTTGAAATTGATCAAAGGCATAAAATCGTAATCCTTGATCGGAAGATATGCGGCATCAATAAAAATTGTTCTGCCATCCTTCATTTTGACCAGATTGACAATGGTATTGAACTGATTGGCAAAAGGAGAAATCACTTTTACCCTTCCGTTGTCCCGCTGACTGACCAGCACCAGCTCCGATTGAATGTTTTTCTTTTTGAGCAGCTGATTTAACAGCAGATTGAGATCGGCCGAATTTCCCTTTTTTTCTTTTTCAATATCGGCAAATGAGCGGAAAGGCTGAACTCTGTATCCATTGTTCCATTTAAAATTGTCTCTGAAATATTTCAGCACCTTCTCTAACTGATCCTGCTCGTCAAGACCCGGTGAAATATTGAGCGAAATTTTATTGACAACTGTCTGACTGATCATTTTTGAATTTGATTCAATGATGCTGTTTCTCAAGTCAAACCAGGACGTCACCTCTTTTACATAATCAAAATTGATATTTCGGTATCCTTTCCGTTGAAAGATTATTTTTTCGGCTGCATCTCGCTTGTTATACACAAGTTCAATTTTTTCGATACTCGGCAGATCTTCAACCGTCCAAACATTCAGATATTCTCTTTTTCTCTGATTTTCTTTTGCGTACTTTACAATTTTCTCACCCAAGCAAATCGGAGTATAATCGACCGGCGCCTGAACATTCATTTCAAAAGTGCTGTACAGTGTTGGAATCTCGTGCTGAAATTCCCAGGGTTCGATAGCATAATTGTTGATGCCAAATGAAGAAAATTCGACTTCTATAATGGTACCGACCTTTACATTTGGGATCGCAAAACGGATCGATCTTCCCAAATCGCTGGTCTCGGAAGTGAAAATTTCACTGTTTTTGACAGCCGTTTTTACAATTTTCCCATCCACCAGATTGATTGACTGTGCTTTGATATTTCTGATTTCGTCAAACGGATAAAAATCGTAATAGAAAATTTCCTGAGTCGCATATTTTTTTCCTTCCTCGGTCAGAATCTTGATTCGTCTGTATATTTTGTTCTCATTGTCGAGTCTTGCAATTGTAAACTCACCTTTTTCGTACAGAATAACAGCAGAAGCATCTTTCTCATACGGAACCTCTGTATAATCAAATTCCGACTGATTTACATTTCCCCATTTCGTCTTTGGGTTGAGCTGACAAAATACTGAAACATAAATCGATAAAGCCAAAAAGGAACAGATCAGTTTCATTGTTTTTTGATTAGCAGTGATTGGTTTGAATCCTGAATGATTTGGTCAAAAAACGATTTGATTTCACTGTAATTTTTTGACAAAACCGGTTTTGCCAGATAGAATTCAACATGCAGAATCAGTTTTCCGTTTTTGATTTCAGCCGACTGTATATAACCCAGATCTCTGTTTGAAGCCATTGACTGTGAGTCATATCCCGCCGGAATTTCAGCTTTGAAACCTACAGGAATATCGAGCACAGCATTCACATTGTAATGAAACGGAAAATCAAATTCGAGTGCTCTTTCTCTGTCTTTTTCAAATAATTTGTAACTCGAAATTATTTCTTTCAGCGGATTTGAAAACGAAATAAAGTTTGCATTTGCAAAATCAACCGTCTCTGACTGTATCCTTTCCATCTGATGGTCTTCTGCATCTTTTGTTTGAGCATTGATCTCATTTGTCCGTAAATCCAGAGAATTTGCAATCGGATTGTATTTGATGATACCGGCAGGAATTTTTCTGTCCTGCTGTCTGAAATACCCACTCCTTTTTTCAATTCGGGTCATCACAAAATGGCTGTCTTTCACCACATAAGTTTGGGTGGACTGATAATCTGAAATCGGCGGAATCAGCTCGATAAATCCCTCTTTTTGAGGGTCTACCAGCAGACCCGAATAGTTGTAATTCTGCAATGGCGCATAACCCAAACCAAAAGTCATATCGGATGCATCGATTAGATAAAGTGTACCGTCAGAAGTTTTGATTGCATTCACAAGTGAATCAAATTGACCGAGGTACGGATAATTCCCGATTGGTTTTCCGTTTCTTCTGGTACTGATCAGCACCAGTTCGGGTTTCAGATTTTTTGATTTCAGAACCGTATTCATCAGCAGATTCAAATCAGCCGAATTTCCGGATTTTGTCTTTTCAACTTCTCGGTTGGTTTTTCTCGGGCTGATGCCGTAATACATATTCCAATTGTAATTTGCTTTGAAATAATTGAAAACATTTTCAAGTGTTTCCATATCATTTTTTCCGCCCGGAATCGAAGCCGCAATTTCCTTTCCGGTTCCGTCATTTGAAAATTTGATGTATTCGTCGCTGATTTGTTTGTTCAATTCCTTCCAGGTGGTCATCACGCTCTCGTATTTGCTGCTGTGGCTCATCGCTCCAACCGTCTGTTTCATATAGCCTTTGAGCTGAAAAGAAATTCTTTCCGAAGCATCTTCTGGATTGTACAAAAACGGAATGCTGTTGTAACTCGGCAGATTTTTCAACACCCATTTTGTGATTCCCGATTTTTCATATTTTTTTGCCAGTTTGATCGCCTCATCACCGATGGTCAGCGAAGCAAAGTCAGCCGACGAACGGTTTGAAATTTCATATTGACTGAACAGCGTCGGATACTTGTGCTGAAAACGCCAGGCATCGATATAGTTGCTTTTGTCGTCAAATTTGTATTCAAATTCGATGATTGAACCAACTTTTACATTTGGAAATGCAAATTTTTTTATCGACCAGAATTCATTCAAATTTGTGTCGAAAAATGAATTTTTGTCAACCGCCGAAGTCACAGCTTTCCCGTTTTCAAAATTGATCGTATGCGCTTTGATCGAAATGATCTTTTGAAGACTATTTTTGGAATAATACCGAATTTCCTGATTTGCAGCTTCCAAACCTCTTTCGTTAAGGATTTTAATCCTTCTGTAAACCGTAGTGGCAAAAGAAGTTTCAATCACCGTATTTCCTTCTTCAAACAGTATGACCGCAGCCGCACCCGGATCAAAATCAACCGCTTTGTAATCAATTTCTTCCGGTGAGACCTGACCCCATTTTGTTTTTGGATTGATTTGACCAATAGCCGAAAACAGGCTGAGCATTAGAATTAAGCTGAGAAGATTTTTCATTTTTTTAATTTTTTTATTTGAAAATTGACTTGAGTTTTTTCTTTCTATTTTGTTTTCTGTGATATTTTTTCTGAAATTTTTCGGTATAATTCCAAAGAAGCTCAAACAGCTCTTCCGCATCATTTCCCGAAACTTTTGAATATTCATCCGCCATGATTCTCACCATTTCTTTCTTGGGCGTCAGTCTTGACAGATTTTTCATTCTCAGACCGATATCCATTGAATCATGAAAATTCATCCGATTCAGATCGACCAAAAAAAACTGATAAGTCCCGTCATCCTGTTTTTTGATCAGCGTATTTCCGGGTGAATGGTCTTTGAACTCGATTCCCGCCTCATGCATTTTGTAACAAAAACGACTGAACTGTCTCAGTATATTGACCTCATCCGGAAAATCTTTGATTTCGACCAGCTCACGATAAGTCAAATCATAATACTGATGAAGACTTGCATAAAAACTTCTGCGAAGACCGATGCCCGAATAATTTTCCTGAAATCCGATTGGAGTGGGCGTGCCGATTCCTTTTTCAATCAGTTTGTTTGCGAATTCAAAAGATCTTCTTGCTTTTGATTTTCTTAAATAACTGTAAATCAGTCGATTAAAACTATTTGGAGTTTTAAAAGATTTGACATTGACCTGATTTCCGTTGATCTCAAAAATTTTGATTTTGTTTCTTTCGCCATTGATAAATTCTTTGCCTGAATTGTCAAAATTCAGAAACGCAGAAAGGATTTCATTTTCGGAATCTTTAAAGGCCGGATTTATTTCAAAAATCATGAAACGGATTTTGACAAAAGTAAGGATTGATTTTATAAATAACCGATTGAAACCGACAAAAAAAGTAATGATTTTTTTTATGACCCCTTATTAATCGGAATAATTTTGAACTGAAAAATTTATGTACTTTTGAATTCCAAACCCACATCGGATGAACATACTCAATATTACGACCATTACCGGACTCAGAGGCGGCGACATTCAGATGCATACGATTTTCGGATTGCTGAAATCTTATGACGATCTGAATCAGTTCATACTCTGTCCGTCAGATTCGGATTTGTTCAAAATGTATGGCGGTGAGGACAAAAATTTAATTCCTTACAAAAAATCAAACAAAATTTTCAGCGCGATCGGGCCGATCATTCGTGCGATCAAAGAAAATAAAATTGATCTGGTTCATGTGCATGATTCAAGCGCATTGACTGCTGTTCTGATCGCATCCTTTTTTTTTCCGAAAGATGTGAAAATCATGCTCAGCCGCAAACGTGACAAAAAAATCAAAAGAAATTTTTTGGGAAAACTCAAATACGGAAACAACAGGATTTCAAGAATCGTTTGTGTTTCAAATGGGGTGGCATCGATTTTTGACCATGTGATCAAAGACAAATCAAAGGTTGTGACCATTTATGATGGGATCGATGTTCAGAAATTTGCAGGAAATACTTCGAAAAGTCTGATTCATCAGGAACTTGGATTTTCAGATGAAATCAAGATCATCGGAAATGTTGCAGCGCTCGAGAATCAAAAAGACATCATCACATTTGTAAATGCGGCTGCCATTGCAAAACAAAATCCTGATTCTGAAAATTTGAAATTTGTGGTCATCGGCGAAGGAAAGGAAAGAGAAAGCATTGAAAAACACATCACAGAAAAAAATCTTCAAAACGATGTCTTTTTGCTTGGTTTCAGAAAAAATGTCAGCGAAATTTTGCCTGAATTTGATGTTTTTATGATGAGCTCAATTTCGGAAGGTCTGCCTTTGACCATCTATGAAGCATTTGCATGTGGTGTGCCCGTGATTTCAACAAAAGCAGGCGGAGTGCCGGAAGCGGTGATCGACGGATTCAGCGGTCTGGTTTCTGAAATCGGTGATCCCGAACAGCTTGCAGCCAATCTTTTGAAAATTCAGAACGAAGACGGACTGAAAGAAAAATTGAGTCAGAATGCATACAAACTGGTCAATGAAAAATTTGATCTTCCGATTTTGAAGGAAAATTATTATCGGCTGTACAAATCGCTCTAATTTTGTAATTGCAATGGAATTCAATCAAACCATCGAAGAAATTAAAAAAGGAGCCACCATCCTTTATCCGACTGACACCACTTTTGGTCTTGGCTGCGACGCAAACAACGTGGAAGCCATCCATAAAATTTATGAAATCAAAAACCGGCCGGATTCAAAATCGCTGATCATATTGGTTGACAGCGTGGCAAGACTTCAAAGCCTGGTCGATGTTCCGACGCTTGCCTGGGACATTATGGATTTGTCCGAAAAACCTGTCACCATTATTTATGATCGGCCGAGAAATCTGGCCAAAGAACTGATTGCAGAAGACAACACGATTGCGATTCGGCTGACAAAAGATATGCTCTGCAAAAAGATCATCGGCAGGATCAATGCGCCGCTGGTTTCGACTTCGGCCAATCTTTCAGGTGAGCTTTCGCCACAGAATTTTTCTGAAATTTCACAAAAAATCAAAGATCGAGTCGATCTGATACTTCCCGAATGCAAAGATTTCATTCCGAAATTCAAAGCATCATCCATCATCAAATTATCAGAAGACGGCCGTGTAAAGGTGATCCGAGAATGATGATTCGTATTTTCTTTGAATCGATTTGTCAAACCCGTTTGTATGGGTAATATAAAAATATGAGACCTTGAAGTGGTCAAAATGTGTATTGTCAAATTTTTATAATCAATTAAAATGAATTGCGAAACTTTAATATTTAAAAAATCAAAAATTTCTGATTATTTGAAAACGATTTAAATTTCAAAATCTTTTGGGAATCACTTTTTCAGTGTAACTGAAATTCTAACTTTGCAAAATGAATCTCGAAAAAGCAGTAAATCATAAAGTTTTTGAACTGATCGGCAATGCTGCGTCTGAACTCAATCAGCAGACGTTTGTGGTTGGCGGTTATGTGCGTGATTTTCTGCTGAAAATCGGACAAAAAAAAGACATTGATTTTGTGACGGTGGGCAGCGGGATTGAATTGGCGAAAAAAGCGCATTCAAAAATGAAAGATGCGACCAAACTGACGGTTTACAAACGATTTGGGACAGCGATGTTCAAATGGCAGGGAATCGAACTCGAATTTGTGGGTGCAAGAAAGGAAAGTTATTCAGAAGACAGCCGGAAGCCTTTTGTTGAGGACGGAACGCTTGACGACGATCAGAAAAGAAGAGATTTTACTATCAATGCACTTGCGATTTCTGTCAATTCAGAGAACTTCGGACAACTGGTCGATCCGTTTGACGGCATCGGTGATTTAAAAAATAAAATCATCAGAACGCCTTTGGATCCGGATGTGACCTTTTCTGATGATCCGCTTCGGATGATGAGAGCAATCCGTTTTGCGGCACAGCTCGGTTTTGAAATTGAGAAAAATTCTTTTGATTCAATTTTAAAAAATTCAAAAAGGATCGAAATTGTTTCAAAGGAAAGAGTGATGGATGAATTTCAGAAAATCATGATGACCGACAAACCTTCCATCGGACTGAAACTTTTGGATGATGCAGGTTTGATGATATTTATACTGCCCGAACTGATTGCGTTGAAGGGAATTGAGGAAATAGAAGGTCAGACCCACAAAGACAATTTTTATCACACCCTGGAAGTGGTTGACAACATATCTGAAAATACTGACAATCTTTGGTTGAGATGGTCGGCGCTGCTTCACGACATCGGCAAAGCACCGACCAAGCGGTATGACAAAAAAATCGGATGGACTTTTCATACCCATGAATTTGTCGGTTCCAAGATGGTCTATACGCTGTTCAAACGGCTCAAACTGCCGATGGGTCAGCCGATGAAATATGTTCAGAAAATAGTGATGCTCAGTTCAAGACCAATTGCACTGATTGATGAAAATGTGACCGATTCGGCATTGCGGAGGCTTCTGTACGATGCGGGCGATGATTTTGAAGATCTGTTTGTACTCTGCAAAGCGGACATAACCACCAAAAACGAAAAAAAACAGCACCAATTCAAAAAAAACTTTATTTTGGTTGAGCAAAAAATCAGGGAAGTAGAGGAGAGAGACCGGATTCGAAATTTTCAGCCGCCTGTATCGGGTGAAGAAATTATGAATATATTTGGACTTGTCCCGGGCAAAGAAATCGGAATCATAAAAAATGCGATCAAAGAAGCGATCCTTGAAGGCGAAATAAAAAATGATCGTGAATCGGCTTTAAATTATATGTTTGAATTAGGAAAAAAATTATATTTGACACCAAAATTAAAAAGAAGTGATTTATAAAATTCGTGTAATACTGGATACCAAAGAAGATGTTTTCAGAGACATTGAGGTTCGTGACAAACAGACCCTATTCTCTCTTTACAAAGGAATTGTGAGTGCATTCAGTCTTCAGGGTGAAGAGTTGGCTTCGTTCTATGAATCAAACAAAGACTGGGATCAGGGAAAAGAAATTCCGCTCGAAGACATGGGCGATACCGGAAATGATGAGACGATGGCCGATTTTCAGATTAGTGAAATTTTGCCAAATGTCGGCGATCGGATGATTTTTGTCTATGATTATATGGAAATGTGGACTTTCTATGTGGAAGTCATCTCGATTGAAGACAAAAAAGCGGTTTTCAATTATCCGCTGACGGTTTACCGATTTGGTTCTATGCCGCTGAAGGCACCCAAAAGAAGTCAGGACATACTTGATCTTGAAGAAGATGAAATCATTGATCCTGAGGAAGATGCTGAAGCTGAAGCTTCTTTTGATGATTTGGAACTCGATACAGATTTGGATGATTTTTAATCAGTAAGAAATTAATAAATTGAAGGAAGCCGGTTTTGAAGCAAACCGGCTTTTCTTTTGAAGCTTTTTGAAACTTAATCTTTATTGTTTTTCAAAATTCCTGTACAGAATCAGTGAATCTTTGATGTCGTTCTGCATGATTTTGATCAAATGCGGCTGATCTTCCAGAAGCAGACTGTTCTCTCTTTGTCTTTTTTCTGAAATTCTGACCATTCTGGCAATTTCGTCAATGTACTTCTGTTTGTCTGTGATTCCCTTTTTGTTCATCTCTTCCATTTTCTGTCTGATTTTCCGTGCATAAAGCTCAGAATAATCAAATCTGACCTGCTGAACCTGAAGAACTTCGGGCTTTTTGACATTTGTCCACGATGAATTCCGATCCATCAGATTAAGTATTGTCATCTTCGGAATTTTTCCCTGTTCCTGTCTTGACTGATAGGAAATAACAGTGGTGATATTTGCAGCCTGCTGTTTGTTCATTGCCTTAGGAACTGCACCCTTGAAATCCTCAAAACTGATTTTACGATTGGATGACCATTCCAAAAAATCCTGACTGAAAAATGAAAAACTGATGAAAATAAATATTCCTAAGGAAATCCCTCTTTTGATTGTCATAATAAACCCCTGCTTAGAATCAGGTCAAAATTATAAAATTAATCGGAATTCAAAAAATCGGAAGCAGCTTTTCAAGGGCCATTCCTCTTGAACCTTTCAGCAGCAGCAGTTGGGTGCTGATTTTATTTTTTTCAAAATATAATTTTGAGCTGTCTCTGTTTTGAAAAAGAGTGATTTTTGTATTCGAAATTTTAATTTGACTGAAATGCTCTCCAATCAGAAATATCTGATCGATATTGAGTGTTGAGGCAAGATCTGCAATTTTCTGATGTTCAGACTGTGAGGTTTCTCCCAATTCAAACATATCGCCCAAAACCGCAGTTTTTGATCCTTCCATCCGTTCAAAATTCAGCAGTGCGGCTTCCATACTGCTTGGATTTGCATTGTAGGCATCGAGTACGATTTTGAGATTTTCTTTTTGAATGATCTCAGACCTGTTGTCGCCCGAATCATATTCGCTGATCGCTTCGGTTATTTTTTGCTGGGGAACTTTAAAATACAAACCGAAAGCGACAGCAGCTGCCACGTTTGGTGCGTTGTAGGCGCCAACCAGACTGCTCTGAAACGAATGTTTTCGATAATTGATTTCTGGGCACCTTCCCTGTTGATTTTCAATATATTCAAATTTAAAATCCGGTTCATCGCAACTGCCAAATGTAATCCTTTCCAAATTTGCAGTGAGCTCCATCTGAATTGGATCATTGCAGTTGACAAATGCTGTTTTTGAATTCGCGGCCAGATAACGATACATTTCCGATTTCCCTTTGATTACACCTTCCACACCGCCAAAACCTTCGAGATGTGCTTTTCCGAAATTGGTGATGTATCCGAAATCGGGAAGTGCTATGCCGCACAGAAATTCAATTTCTTTCTGATGATTTGCACCCATCTCAATGATTGCAAGTTCGTGTTTGGCTTTGATGGTCAGCAGTGTCAGCGGCACACCGATGTGGTTGTTCAGATTCCCTTTGGTTGCGGTGAGTCTGTATTTTTTTGACAATACCGCACTGAGCAGTTCTTTGGTGGTTGTTTTTCCATTGCTGCCGGTCAGTGAGATGATTGGGATGTTCATTTTGATCCGGTGGTATTTTGCCAATTCCTGAAGTGCGGTCAGCGAATCTTCCACATAATGGATATTTCTTTTTGGGTCTTCTCTCTCTTTTTGGTCGGTAATTGCATAACGTGCACCGGATTCCAATGCTTTTTCGATGTATTCGTTTCCGTTTGAGTTTTCGCCTTTCAGCGGAAAGAAAATTGCACCCGGCTGGGTGGTGCGGCTGTCGATTGAAACCGAAACTGATTTCAAAAACAGCGAATACAGTTCCTGAATTTTCATTGTGTAAAGGTAGAAAAAAGCCCAATCCTTTTTATGGGATCGGGCTTGGTTATTTTTGAATTATTAATATTATTTTCTCTTGTTCACTCCGGTTTTTGATCGTTTGGTTTTGCCCGAATCACCACCCTGATAATCCTGCGCAACTCTGAATCCGACCCATCCGGTAGCTTCTGCCTGATGCATGAATCTTCTTTGTCCGGGATCGAGCCAGTAGATCGGGTCTTTCCAAGAACCTCCTTTCACAACTCTAACTTCGTCAGAAATTTCAGTGGTTCTTGCTTCATCATCTTTTTCAAGAATGACTCTTCCTTTTTCGTCCACATAGAATTTTCTGGTCGGTGAGTTGTACATCTCACGGGTATCAGAATCGGTTTTCTTCACCAGTCCTGCGCCTCCGTCGTCAATGATGTTTCCGAGTGAATCAGTTGTCATTCCGGTGAAATTGTCATCTTCGAATCTCGGATTCAGCCAGGACATTCTGTCACCGTCTCTGAAATTGGTATTGTCGGTAATGATTTCTTTTTTATATTTTCCGGGAAGGCTCTTGTAAGCGAGTTTTCCGTTGTTGAGTGTATCATATTCGATTTCGTCTTCAAATTTTTCAAATCCGCCGGCACCGTTGTCGATGTTTTCCTTGAATACATTTCCTCTGAAATAGTTGAAATCATTTGCTTCATCGTCAATGATCGGACGGTAAACATCTGAAGTCCATTCTGCAACGTTTCCGTCCATACCGTAAACGCCAAACTGGTTTGACTGATATCTTTTCACGTCTGTTGTGATATCTGCACCGTCATTTCCAAATGAACCGATACCCGAATAGTCACCTCTACCGACTTTGAAGTTTGCCATATAGAATCCGCGTTCTCTTCCTTTTTTGCCTCTCAGTTCATTCTGAGCCACGGGTTTTCCCTGATAAGCGTTGTACTCTCTGTCGCCGGGCAGTGCAAGTGCTGCATATTCCCATTCCACTTCTGTCGGAAGTCTGAAAGGAGCCACTTCACCCGAACGGGTAGCCTGATTTGCTTTTTGTACACGCTGGTTAGTATTTCTGATATTGAGCTGTTTTGCCAGTCTTGTCGTATCGATTGCATCTTTGACGTTGCTGTCATTGAGCTTGTAGGATTCCAAATCAAAATATTTGGTTCCGTAGTTGTACTCTTCGTTTACATAATAATCTTTGCTCAAAACACCTTTGTTCATCAGCGCCTTTTCGTTGGCTCTGTCAGTCAGCCAGTCGCAATAGTTGCTTGCCTGCAACCATGAGATTCCAACGACGGGATAATAACTGAATTCGGGAGCGAACAGATAGGTTTCATTGTTAAAGTTGTTTGGAGACAATTTGTTGTTGAAAACCTCGGTGTCGGGAAGGGCGCCGTCATAAATGTATTTGTACTGTTCTTCTGTAGGCGGAAAAACGACTTTCAGCCAGGTCAGATATTCTCTGTACTCATAATTGGTTACTTCGGTTTCTCCCATAAAGAATGATTTCACCTGCATTCTTCTCGGTGAGTTGTTCCAATCGTGCATGACGTCATCTTTGACAAGTCCCATAGTAAATGAACCGCCTTCGATGAACACCATATTTGGCCATGCTTTGATTTTTGCTTTCTTGCCGGTGAAGAACCAACCTTTCTGATCGTTTGGCTTCCATCCGCTGGTACTGGTAAACTTTTTGGTACCGCCGCCTTTTTTTGTCCCTCCGCTTCGGTGACCGGTACAGCTTACTATACTTATTGAAAAAATCAACACAAGAATCGCTGAAATTCTACCCTTATTCATATTTTTAGTTATATGTTTCTTAAATTAGTTTTTCCCAAAAAACGATTTGCAAATAAAATAAATTTAATTGAATTCTCAAACTTATTTGCTTTTGTATAACGCAGGCGTACTTTTTTTATTGTGTTTAGACTATTTTTGCTGAAAATTCGTTAGAGCTAAATGAAAAAGTATTTGCTGCCCTTTTTGTTATTGTTTGCCGTACTGGCAGGTGCACAAACGGTGAATATCGACTGGAGAGGTGCCAGGGAATATTCAAACGGAGCCGGCTACAGTGCGATGATGCCTTTCTTTGGAAATGAAGGATACAGCATTTTTAACGGCATACCTTATTATATATATTCAGAAACTGCAAATTCAATTGAAAGAGTCAGTCTGACCAATATCAAATATTCAAATCTTACTGCATCCGAAAGAGGCGGAATGAATATTTCTGACATACCCGAGAAACTCGAATACACAGCCAAGATTGATCAGGGCGTTGGCGGACTTCGGCTGACCGTAGGTATGATGCCGTTTGTCAAAGAAAATGGACAGATTAAAAAAGTAACTTCATTTCAGATTGTCAGACAGGCAGGTGCTCCACAAGGAACCAATGAAGGAGGAACGCTTGACCCTTCAACGCAGAGTGTACTGAAAACCGGAAACTGGTACAAAATTAAAATTGCTAAATCGGGTGTTTTCAAAATTGACAAATCTTTTTTTGAACAAAATCAAATTCCGACAAACTTTGACCCGAGAACATTGAAGATTTACGGAAACGGCGGCAAGATGCTGAATGAAAACCCGGGTGATTTCAGATACGGAGCGTTGCAGGAAAATGCAGTCAAATTTGTGGGTGAAGAAGACGGAAGTTTTGACAGCAGCGACTATATCCTTTTTTACGGTCAGGGGCCGCACGACTGGAACCGGCTCAATACTTCTGATCTTTCAACTCTGACCCACAGATTCAATCAGTATTCAGATTTTGCTTATTATTTTATAACTTTTGGGAATGGAGCAGGCAAAAGGATTCAGAATTCGGACATACCCGATTCTCCGGTTCAGACATTCAACCAATACGACGAGTATCAGTTTTATGAAAATGATTCAATCAATATGAACCAGGTCGGAAGACAGTGGGTGGGCGAATCTTTTGGCGTCAATCCAACTCAGACCTTTACGCTTCAGGGTGGAGGCCCGGTTGCCGGAGATTTGTATGCAAAATACAGATTGGTCGGTAAATCAGCCAATGGTGTGAGTTATACGGTAAGTCTTAACGGGGTTTCATTGCCGGGCAGCAATTTCAGCGCCGGAGATTTTGCGGTTTCGTATGTGAATACTGCTGTAAGCGGAGTTTCGGGCAGTACATTTAATTTTACAATTTCAATGAACGACGGAGCCAATCCGGGTTCGTTTACATTTTTGGATTATATAGAAGTAGTTTACAGAGCTTCGCTCAATTTTAACGGAAACCAGATGCAGTTCAGAAGACTCGAAGATCTGAACGACGGCAATACATACGGTTTTGCACTTTCGGGCGGAGGTACGGTTTGGAATATTTCTGATATTACAAATGCGATGAATGTTACTTCGTCAGGCGGAGTGTACAAATACAGATCAAACAGCCCGTATTTTAAAAATGAATTTATCGCATTCAATGAGGGTGCGGCCTATACTGAAATTGAATATGCAGGAACGGTTGCCAATCAGGATACCCGATCATTTACAAATATTGATTATGTAATTGTCACTCATCCCAATTATCTGTCGGAAGCATCACGGCTTGCCAATTTCAGAATTCAGCACGACGGGCTGAAAGTAGCGGTGGTGACCACCAGCCAGATTTACAATGATTTTTCGTCCGGTGCACAGGATATTTCAGCCATCCGTGATTTTTTGAAACATCTCAGAGATACCGGAAATCCTTTGAGAGCAGTACTGATGTTTGGCGGTTCTTCATTTGATTACAAGGACAGGATTCCGGACAATTCAAATTTTGTTCCTTCCTACATCAGTTTCAATTCAACATCACTCAATTTCTCATTTGTAACCGACGATTATTTCACAATGCTTGGCGATACAGATGTTGTGATCAGCAATACCGCATATCCTTCAGAATGGACACTTTCAGGTTCTGCACAGATGGATATCGGTGTGGGGCGTTTTCCCGCGCATGATGCATCTGAGGCAAAAACAATGGTGGACAAAACACTTGCATTTTATGAAGCTTTGCCCAATCAGGGAACTTCTTTCGGAGACTGGAAAACCAGATTTCTGCTGGTGGTGGATGATGACAAGGGTGTTTTGCCTTTTCATCAGACCGTTGAAAATACATCGGGAGTTTTTATTGATGCCAACATTCCTTATGCGACATTGAGAAAAGGCTATCTCGATTCCTTCCCGATGCAGCAAACTTCTGCCGGGCCAAGATACCCGCAGGTCAACCAGCTGATTGGAAACTCTTTTAATCTCGGTACTGCGCTGATTGTCTATTTCGGTCACGGTGGAACACGAAGCTGGTCTCAGACCCGTGTGATTACTTATGAGGAAATCAGCAATTTCAATAATTTTTCGGGACTTTATTCAAGGCTGCCGGTGGTGATGACCATCACCTGTGAATTTACGGTTTGGGATCTGCCTTATCTGCCTTCTGCCGGGGTCTATATGTTCAAAGCATCACAGGGCGGTGCTTCGGCAATGGTAACCACCAGCCGGCCGGTATTTGTGAGTTACGGTGAACAGTTCAATGAAAAAATCATGGAGCAGCTGCTCAAGGTGGTGGGAGACAATTATCAGAGTCTGGGGGAAGCGCTGACAGCATCCAAAGTAAATTATCCATTCGGAAGTGTCAACCATATCAATGTGAATCTGCTGGGTGATCCTATGCTCAGTGTGCCGAGACCGCCAAGGCAAATCAGAATTACAAAGATCAACGGAGAAGATGCCGAGACCTTTGACGGTGTATTGAGGGCATTGGATTTTGTTGAAATCGAAGGCGAAGTTTTGGATGAAACCGGAACGATGCGCGATAATTCATTCAACGGAAAAGCAAATGCAAATCTGTTTGACAAACCCGAAAATAAAGCCACACTCAACAACAAAAGAAACGGTGATTTGGGTGTGATGAATTACAAAGAACAGGTGAACACCATATTTAAAGGCGGAACCAATGTACAATACGGAAAATTCAAATTCCAATTTTATATTCCGAAAGACATCAATTATGAAATCGGAGAAGGGAAATTGACCGTTTATGCGCACAACAATGTGATTGACGGTGTCACCACAAAAAAGATTAAAATCGGAGATATGAACCCGGAAGGTTTGAACGACGATCAGGGACCGACCATCGGACTGTATATGAACAATTTGAATTTTGTTGACGGAGGTATCACCAACCGAAATCCTTATCTTTTGGCTTGTCTGGTGGATGAAACCGGAATCAATACAAGCGGTGTTGCCATCGGTCACGACATCACCGGAGTGCTTGATCAGGATGTGGAAGGCACGATGGTGCTCAACGAATATTATGAAGGCGGTGACAACAATCCCTGTACAAATCCTCAGGTTTTGGACTATCAGAAAGGACAGGTGACTTACAGATTGAACAATCTGGAACTCGGTCATCATCAAATTGTATTTAAAGCTTGGGACATCAACAATAATTCGTCCACACAGACGTTAGATTTTGTAGTAATGGAGGAAGGCTCGGATCACATCTATATTGAGAAACTGCTGAACTGGCCCAATCCTTTTACCAACCAGACCTATTTCCAGTTTGAACACAATTGTGATTCAGAACTCGATGTAATGGTCCAGATTTATACGATTTCGGGAAAATTGGTAAAGACCATACGTCAGACCGTTTCTGCAGAGCCCTGGCGTGAAGGATACCGCACCGGAAGATTCGCAATTCCGTGGGACGGATTGGATGATTTTGGTGATAAAATCGGAAAAGGTGTGTATATTTACCGCCTTTCTGCGCGGGGTGTAAATCCCGAAGAATGCAAAGGTTCTGCAACCGCGATAGAAAAATTAGTGATATTAAAATAATTACAGATGATAAAGAGAACTTTGATGATCGGATTGTTTTTTGCTTCAATATTTGCAACGGCACAGAATGATCCAAACCCGGTACTCACGGGTGCACCGTTTTTGAGAGTTTCACCCGACGCAAGATCCGGGGGCCTTGGAGACATGGGAGCAGCTACCTCCCCTGATGCATTTTCACAATATTGGAACCCTGCAAAGTATGCTTTCAGCAAAAGCTATTCGGGCGTTGCGCTTTCCTATACACCTTATATGAGCAGCATCACAGATGATGTGTTCCTGCTCAACGCATCTTTCTATACCTTCCTCGGACAGGATGAAAGAAGCACACTTTCTGCCAGTTTGTATTATTTTAACATTGGCGAAATCGACCTGACCGAACTGGTGGGTACCCAGATCGTAAACACAGGGATTGCAAAACCAAACGAATTTTCATTTGATGTTTCATATGGTTTGAGACTTTCTGATACATACAGTATGGCGGTGACCGGGCGTTTTATACGTTCTGACCTGTTCAACAATATCGATGACGGTACCGTTCAGCCGGCCAACACATTTGCGGTTGACGTTTCAGGTTTCTACCAGACACCGAGACACGACTGGAACAACTTTGAAGGACGTCTGAGAGCCGGTTTCAATGTGAGCAACATCGGCCCGAAACTCGATTATTCAAATTCAGAAGACAATGCAGCCTATCTGCCGACCAATCTGAGACTGGGTGTGGGTTATGATTTTATATTTGATGATTTCAACACAGTTGCACTGACACTCGAAACCAATAAACTTCTGGTACCTACTCCGACTTATGAAAAAGATGCGGACGGAAATGAAATTCCGGGCACAAGATACATCCCCAACAAAGGTGTGGTGGAAGGAATGTTCAGCTCGTTCGGTGACGCGCCGGGCGGTTTCAAAGAAGAAATGCAGGAATTCAATTGGGCAGCTTCGCTCGAATATTCATACAACGATGTGCTGTTCATCAGAAGCGGTTATTTCCACGAAAGTGCTATGAAGGGTGACCGTCAGCATCTGACATTGGGAGCCGGTTTGAAATACAATTCATTTGGATTGGACTTCTCATACCTGATTCCGGTTTCAAAAACCAACAATGCACTTGAAAACACACTTCGTTTTGCACTGACCTGGGAATTTGGCGGTGAAACCAGCAACACTTGGGATTATTAACCATTGACAATTAAAAAAATACAATTACCCGGAGCCTTTGTTTTCGGGTAATTTGTTTTTGGTGGATTTCGAACTTTACGCTCAATATTTTTATGTACTTTTGTAGCGGATTTAATCAAACAGAATGTCAATTAATAAATTTCTGCAATTTTTAGTTCCTAAGGATAAAAAATTCTTTCCGCTTTTTCATCAGATGTCCAAAATCCTGGTCAATATGGCTCAGACACTGCACGAAGCAGTCAATGTGAAAGCAGACGAACGCCTTGAATTCTTTGAAAAACTTGAAAAGCTCGACGCCAAAGCTGAAGAAATCGACAGAAGGATTAATTTTGAGCTCAGTAAGAATTTTCTGACACCATTTGACCGTGAAGACATCAATTCTCTGGTCAACAAGATGAGTGAGGTAGCTGACTATATTGATGCATCCTCAAAAAGAATGAGACTCTATCAGGTGGAGAAAGTGAAAAAATCAATTCGAAAAATTACAGAAGCCAATTTGGAAGCCTGTCTGCTGATTCAGAAAGCGATCACTTCGCTTGAAGGATTCAACGATCTGAAAACGGTCATCAAATGCTGTGAGAAGATTGACAAAATCGAAAACAAAGTGGACAATATTTATGACAAGGAAATTTTTGAGATTTTCGATAAATATGAGGATGTAAAACAAATCATCAAATACAAAGAAATTTTTTCGGCACTCGAAAATACGTCTGACAAATGCAAACTGGTAGCCGATGTGCTCGAAGTGATAGCAGTCAAACACTCCTAAAAACTGCAGCTGAATGGATTCGCAACTGATTCTACTGATCATCATTATCATATTGGCATTGATTTTTGATTACATCAATGGTTTTCACGATGCGGCCAATGCCATTGCGACCATCGTTGCTACCCGTGTGCTCACTCCGTTTCAGGCGGTTCTCTGGGCAGCAACCTTTAACTTTGGAGCTTATTTTATATCAAAATACTGGATCGGTCATTTCAATATCGGTGAGACGATTTCAAAATCGATCAACCCCGATTTCATCACACTCGAAGTCATACTGGCGGGAATCATTGCCGCCATCATCTGGAACATCATCACCTGGTGGTTTGGTATTCCGTCCTCTTCATCACACACACTGATCGGAGGATTTATAGGTGCAGCACTTGCACATGTGGGCGCATTTGCACAAAACGGACAGGATGTAATCAATTATGTTAAAGTATTGCCGATTTTCCTGTTTATATTTCTCGCACCTGTCATAGGTATGATCGTCGCCTATTTTATCACCATATTGATTATGAATGCCTGTCGGCGGATTTCGCACAAAAGGGCAGAGGATATTTTCAAACGACTTCAGCTTTTTTCATCCGCCATCTTCAGTTTGGGCCACGGAGGTAATGATGCACAGAAAGTAATGGGAATCATTGGTGCAGCCGTTATTTTTTATCATGTTCAAAGAGGTGATGTCGAATGGCTGAATGCTGAAAATCGTTTTGACCATTTTGTACATGACTACTGGTGGGTGCCGCTTGTCAGTTTTATCGTGATCGGTCTCGGAACGATGAGCGGCGGATGGAAAATCGTAAAAACAATGGGAACCAAAATTACCAAGGTTACACCGCTTGAAGGGGTGGCTGCTGAAACAGCGGGTGCATTTACACTTTATCTGACCGAGTTTTTGGGAATTCCGGTTTCTACCACCCATACCATTACCGGTTCAATCATCGGCGTGGGTGTCACAAAAAGAGTATCGGCTGTCCGGTGGGGGGTTACCATCAATCTGCTTTGGGCATGGATACTGACCATTCCGGTTTCTGCGCTGATCGCCGCTTTGGTTTATTATTTGATCCTGCTGTTTTAGGGTCGGTTTAAACCTCAGTTCAGTCTGATTTGATCCGGCTTGTTGACGATGATTTCCGGTTTGTCTTTGTAAAGAATCAGTTTCCCTTTTACACAAATCTGTTTTCCTTTCAGAAACTCAGCCGGTTTGTAATCAAAATTTTTCCAGTCGCTTTCAAAAATTGCAACTGTCAGCAGATTGTTCGGATAGTCGGCACCCAGATTGAGCAATGCCACTTTTTTCTTGCCTTGGGTGACATAAGTGCCATAAACCTTGTCGCAGAATTCAACTTTTTTGTTGAGATACTGGTCAAGGTCAATCTCAGAAATTTTTTGCTGTGCCTGAATGAAACCGCAGATTGCGATTATCATCAAAAAATAAATCGCTTTCATGTATTCGTATTTTTTGCAGAATGGATGACTAAGATAGTCAATAAATTGCAATTCTGCCTCTTTTTGTCAGATAATAGTGCCACATGTAAAAGGTGGCGAGTGAACGGCAGGGTTTCCATCTTTCGGCAATCTGTAAGATTTCATCTCTTTCGGCAACTTCATACAACTCTTTGACGGTATTGATCACAGCTATGTCACCAATCGGAAAAATATCTTTTGACTGCAGACAAAATAGCATAAACACATCTGCTGTCCAGCTGCCGATTCCTTTGATTGAAATCAGTTTTTCCCTGATTTTATCATCATTCATCAGACCGAATTCTTCAAAAATAATTTTTCTTGACAAAATCGAATCTGACAGTTCTCTCAGATATTTTGATTTCTGACGGCTGATAAAACAGCTTCTCATTTCTTCGTCAGAAAGTTTGAGTATGTTTTTTGGATCAAATTTTCCGATGTAATTTTTTAATTTGTTGAAATGAGATTCCGCAGATTCAAGACTGACCTGCTGACCAAGTATGATTTTTGAAAGCGATTCAAAATCCGGTTTCCTGCGCCAGTCGGGCGGTGCACCATATTCATCGTCGATCCGCTGAATCACACTGTCTTTTGATGTCAGAAATCTGATGTCTTCCTGATTGACAATCTGAATTGAATTCATTTCTGTTTGATTTTTAATTGGGTGCATTCAATTATTTTTCCCGGTTCTGAATTTCAATCCTCAAACTGATTCAGCAGTGAACGCCACTCATTGAGTTCCGGATCATCGTTTTCACGATCACAGAAAATTTCAAACATCATTTCATCATTTCCGTCAAAACACTCGACTGAGCTGATTATGCCTGCATTGGTCGGTTTTCTGACAATTCTGCTTTCAATCACTTTTGAAGAATCAAAATGAAATCCGAAGTCCGTCGCAAACACATTGAACCAGGAGCCGTGCCATGAGGCGTTTTCAATGATCCCATGGTAGGACTGTACGCAGCAGCTGTTTTCGGTATAAATTTTTATTGGAATTTCTGATTCAATGATTTCTTCGAGCAAATTCACAACTTTTCTGTTTTTAATTTTTGAAGCAAAAAACACATCGGGTGCATTGAGAACCGCCTGCCATCTGCTCAAATTGTGTTTCTTCATAATTTTCTGAAAACCATCTATATAATCCAGATTTTTCCAGTCATTGTGAAATTCCTGAAGATTGATTTCTGCAAAATTCTGGTTCACGACAGTTTCAGCCGTTTCGACTTTGAGTTCTTCATCCTGATCTTTTGAAGTAAACTTTTTGGTGATTTCATCAAATATTTTCTGATTGGTATCCGGTCTTGTGATGATTCTCAACACGGTTGAACCCTTTGAATCAAAAAAGCGGAATGAATTTTCGGTTTCCGATTGGATTGAAAAACAATATTTGAGTTCAGTAAATCGAATGCTCAGATTTCCCGATTCATTTGCTATTTTCAGGATTCCGCCGTCCTGCTGATTTTCAATTTTAAAACTTCCGTTGATTTCCTGAATACAGCTTTTGTTTCTTGTCAGAATTTTGAAATCTTCAATTTTTTCAATCTCGGCAAACAAATCACCAAAATGATCATTTAAAATTTTCAGATTTTCACCTCTTGCCGACTGAAACAGTTCAACTTCGCTCACCTTTAGTTTCTCTGCTGCTGTTGTAGGACTCAATTCGGGGTGATAAGATTTGAGCTGTTCCCATCTGAGTCTGATATTGTTCGTTTCCGGATTCACTTTTTATTTTGAAATTTAGTCTGTCAACAAAATTAGAAATTAATTTTCGCTAAGGAGACTTTTTGGTATTTTAATCACGGACTGATACATCTCATTGATACTGTTTGCAAATCAATCATTATCTTTGCACTGAAATTAATCCTAAAACGATTTTTGAGATGAAGATCAGAACAATTTTGGCAGCATTTGCGATGGCTGCATTTATTTTCTCATGCGGAGGAAATGAAAACAAACCAGACGGACACGACAATCACGGAACTGAGATGGCTGAGGCGCTCAATGTGGAAGTGGACAACAAGATCGATCCGATTTGCAATATGGAAATGAAACAGGGAATGGTTCGGGATACAATCCATCTCAACGACAAACTTTACGGATTCTGCAGCAAAAGCTGTAAAGAAACTTTTGCAAAGACCCCCGAAGATTATCTTGACAAAATGTGAAATTAAAAAACTTTTTTAATGGTTAAAACCTCAAAAAGCGCAGTTGCTTTCTGAGGTTTTTTTGTGACTGTTTTTTTGGTGTAATTGCTCAATTGCATTGAGATTCAGCGGCTTCAATAAAATAATTTTAAAAAATAAATTCAGATTTTTTTTATTTCTGTTGATTTTAATCCGAACTTTATTGGATTAAAAACAATTTGAATGAAAACAATTTATCTTTTTTTGATTGGCTTATTCTGTTCTTCGGCTTTTGGCCAATGGACAAATGATTATGATGTCAATACACTTGTGGCAGACAGCCATACAAGCGATATACAGTCGGTGGGAACAAACGACGGGAAAACCTGGGTGGTCTTTTGGGACGAAGATGCAGGTTATCAATTAAGGGCTCAGCTGTTGGATCAGGACGGTAATCTTCAGTTCGGATCAAACGGTATGCTTGTCAATTCGGTGGCGGACAACGGAACCTGGACGGCGACCCGTTCAAATGTGACCGATGAGGAAGGAAATGTCTATATCGGTTTTACTGCGACCAACAGCTCGATCGGCTATGTCAACAAGATTTCGCCCGACGGGACTCAGCTGTACGGCGAAGAAGGAATCAGCATTCCCGATGGCTGGGATTTGAAACTGCTTGCACTGCCCGATGGCGGTGTGCTTGTCGGATGGATGGGCGGTTCAAACGGTATGCTGATGAAATATGATGCGACAGGATCGGCAGTTTGGGCTGCGCCGATTACAGTTTCATCGGTCAATACTTCATTGCCTTATACCAATATCGGTGAGCTCGCCGGACTTTCTGACGGTTCGTTTATCGTTTTGCTGCATACCAAAGCGACAAGCTGGACGATCAATTCCACTATGGATGCATTAAAGTTTGACGCTGACGGAAATGAAATCTGGCGAATTGAATCATTTTCAAATCAGACCATGGCGAGCAACCGCAGATATCCGCTGCTTCAGGACGGTGATGTGGTTTATTTTGGTTATTACGGTTCAACCGGTTTTCGTTTTGATTCGTTTCTTCAAAGGATCAATCCGGACGGAACCATTCCCTGGGGTGTGGACGGAATCGATTTTTCGACCGATGACACCTTTTATGAAATGACGACCGCCATTGCTTTTGACCCAAGTTCGGATTATATCTGGGCAACTGCAAATGTCTGCAATGACCTCCAGTCCGAATACGGTCAGTTTGTTCAGAAATACAATAAAGAAACCGGCGAAAGACAATTGGGTGAAAATGCAAAAGAGATCTTTCCGGTGTCTTCTGCCAACTGGATTTCGGTCGGTGATTTGCAGCTGGCTGACAATCAGCCGCTGTTTTTGTTTTCAAACAATATCAGCGACGGAGTCAACCCGATACAGTTGGGCGTGGTTTTGCTTGATGCGGACGGAAATTATGTCTGGCCCGAAGAATACAGGATGATTGCAACCAGCCAAGGAAATAAATTCAGATATGATTTTACAAAAAACATAAACGGCCAGAGCGTTGCGCTCTGGTCCGAGAACAGAGACGGCGGAAATTTTGCTTTTGCACAGAATGTTGTGATTGAAGGAGACACCCAGTCGGTAAATGATTTGGACCAATCAAAGGTTATTGTTTATCCGAATCCGACAAACGGAATGGTAACAATCCAATCGGATCAGCCGGTTTCAAAAATTGAAATCATTGATTTTGGCGGAAATTTGGTTTCTGAAAAATTGAATGCTAAGTCAATTGATTTACAAAATCTCCCCAACGGTGTTTATTTAATTAAAACCACATTGAAAGACAATTCGGTTAAAATCAATAAGATCGTTAAAAAATAAAATCAATATTAATTGAAAAAACAGAAACATCCGGAATTGATTTTCGGATGTTTTTTGTGTCCGGCTGTTACATTTTTGGAAATTGGCATACTAATTCATTAATTCAACTTCGAATGAAATTCTGATTATGGAAAACGTACTTGAAATTAGAAATCTGACAAAACGCTTTGGAAAACTGACCGCGGTTGACGATCTCAGTTTTTCGGTCGAAAAAGGAAATGTTTACGGTCTGCTCGGTCCGAACGGAAGCGGAAAATCGACCACGCTGGGTATGATCCTCAATGTGATCAATCCGACCAAAGGCGAATGGCGCTGGTTTGGAAAAGAAGCTTCGGTTTCTTCGCTGAAAAAGATTGGCGCGATCATCGAACATCCGAATTTCTATCCTTATCTGTCGGCTCAGAAAAATCTTGAAATCACGGCAGAAATCAAGGGTGTGTCCTATTCAAAAATCGACGAGAAATTAAAAATCGTCGATCTTTACGACAGAAAAAAGGACAAATTCGGTTCCTATTCTTTGGGTATGAAACAGCGTCTTGCCATCGCTGCCGCAATGCTCAACGACCCGGAAGTTCTGATTCTGGACGAACCGACCAACGGACTCGATCCGCAGGGAATCATCAAAATCAGAGAAATCATTCAGAAGATTGCCGCCGACGGGACCACCATCATACTGGCAAGCCATCTTTTGGACGAAGTTGAAAAAGTCTGTTCGCATGTGGTGATTCTTGAAAAAGGAAAAACATTGTATTCCGGCCCTGTGGATGAGATGACCCACAGTTTCGGTTATTTTGAACTCGAATCTGCAGACCATCAGAAACTGAAAACTGCGCTTTCCGAAATTTCTGCATTTGAAAAAATTCAGGAAAATGACAAATGGCTGAAAGCCTTGCTCAGAGAAGATCTGGATGCGGAAACGCTCAACCGTATGCTGTTTGAAAAAGGAATCGTTCTGAGCCATCTGGTCAAACGAAAAGAAAGTCTTGAAAATCAATTCCTGCAAATCACCCAAAAATTAAACTGATCATGATGAAGCTGCTCAAAATAGAATGGAATAAAATCTTTTATTACAAAGCCACCCGTACTTTTACGATCATCTACTTTGTACTGCTGATCGCTGCCGGATTTATACTCGCCAACATCAAACCGACCATCGGCGGAGTGAAGGTGAACATCGTCAAAATGGGAATGTTTGAATTTCCGATCGTTTGGCAGAATCTGACTTATCTGATCTCGATTCTGAAAATTTTTATCGGTGTGATCATCATTACCAACGTAACTGCGGAATATACAAATTCCACACTGAAACAGAATCTGATAGACGGTTTGAGCAAAAAGGAATTTCTTGCTTCAAAGATGCTGACCAATCTGATCTTTGCATTTCTGTCCACTCTTTTTGTATTTGGAATCGCATTGGGTCTCGGACTTGCATTTTCAAAAAATCAGGAAGATATCTTTCAGGGAATTCAGTTTGTGGCGGTTTATTTTCTGAAACTCAATCTGTTTTTCTCGATCTGTCTGTTTTTGTCGATACTGCTCAAAAGAACTGCATTTGCATTTCTCGGTCTGATCGTTTTGTGGATGGGTGAGGGTTTGATTTCGGCAGGCGAAGTGATCATCAGAGCGATGATGGGTGACGGTTTCAAAAACATCAATCCCTATGATTTTTATCTGACCAACTATCTGCCGCTGAACACTTCTTCAAAACTGATTGACTTTCCGGATATCAATACCGAAGGTTTTTTTATCGGCGGATCGATTTTTAATTATTCAACGGTCAATCCTTCATTTGTGATTGCTGCCTTTGTTTATTTTGCGATTTTCAGCTGGTTGTCTTATTGGATTCTGAAGAAAAGAGATTTGTGATTTTGGGAAATTGGTGAAGTTCATTCACTTACAACCAAAAATAAATCTTCAAAACAGCTGAAATAATGCTGAAATTCCTTGAAAAACAAATCGTTCTGCGGTTCAGCCGTTTCAGGTGGGTTCTCAGATTCAGGTTAAAACGCTCTATATGATTGGTTCCTAACTGAGTTATTTTATGAAATCAACTTTCAAGGAGGTTTTTTGTTTTTCTGTTACATACAGAATACATTATTCTTCGTTCTTTATCTGTTTTAAAGTTATATGGTTCTTCTCTGAATTGTATCGAAATTTACTGACACAATGATTTTCCATAGCTGCAAGATTTTTATTTGAGCCTATGTAAACATCTGTAAAACAGCCATCTGATTTCTGATCTCTAAAAAAAATTGACCAATACATCTTGCCATCTTCATCTTCACTTATTGAAAAACCATCTCCATTTATAATATCATAAGGATTTAGATGTGCCATTCCCTCTTCCTTCTTATGCGCTTCCCCGGATTTAAATATTTGCTGTTTGTAAGTAATCGTGGTGTAATTTACCCTGCTAACTGTCAAATAAACAGATAAATCACCATACTCTTTTGCGTAATACAGTGTGTCTCCAGGGAAAGGAT
>Ga0172382_10000267_pt1 | contig 97113 bp, 100 predicted proteins | sample Leawel138RmetaG_FD_122245 | JGI IMG/M metagenome (GOLD analysis project Ga0172382, IMG submission 122245) | Leachate microbial communities from a municipal landfill in Southern Ontario, Canada - Leachate well 138R metaG | ecosystem: Engineered > Solid waste > Landfill > Unclassified | place... | reverse complement strand
TGCAGGTTAGACTTGGACATGGCGTATCATTCCTCTGTTGGTTGTGATCGTCGCGGTGATCAACCAACAGGATACGCCACCCCTTCAGCCTGCTTCCATACACCAGAAATCACCATAACTCATCAGGTAGCACTGGTGGATTTATGCAGCGTTTCCCTAATGGCAGGAATATCCCTGGCCTCGGCGGATACCGGCCCGGAACGCGACTTGGGGATGGAAGAAGAAAGCCGTGGGTTGGTACTCGATTTTTACGATCGGTTTTTCAATAAACATGAGATAAATGAAGCTGCTTAAGTAGGAGGAGCAAGCTGAGTGGCCTGCTCTCCGTTCTGAACTGTTTCAGATTTTGTGAAGCAAGATCAACCGACGTTATAAGCTTGGCGTCTTTATGCGCTATTATGATCCACGTCCACGAAGCAAACAAAACACATGGCGACACCCAAGCACTCCCGCCACCGTCCTCGGCAAAGACTGACGCTGCTTACCGCGCTGTTGCTGCTCGTGGCGGCTATTGCCGGCTATCTTATTCATAGTGGCCCAGAGACCTCATCGACGGCGTCCCCCGGCGAAGCTGGCACCAACCCTGAACCGAGCAAACCGTCTCAGCCCAAGCCCCCAGCCGAGTTCACCGGCAACGAGAGTTGTGCCGGCTGCCATTCCGAACAGCATCTTGCCTGGCAAGGCTCACAGCATGCCCACGCCATGGCCCATGCAACGATTGACGGCGTGCTGGCGGATTTCAACGGTACTCATTTTGACTATGCGGGTATCCGCTCCCAGTTTCGTCAGGAGAGTGATAAATTCCTCGTGACCACCGATGGCCCCGATGGCCAGCTGACCGAGTACGACGTTCTGTATACCTTTGGCGTCGATCCGCTGCAGCAGTACCTGATCGATATGGGCGGTGGCCGCCTTCAGGCGTTGCCTATCGCCTGGGACACTCGCCCGGTCGCTGCCGGGGGGCAACGCTGGTTTCATATTTACCCCGATGATGAGCTTACCCATACCGACCCGCTGCATTGGACGGGGCCCAATCAGAACTGGAATTTCATGTGCGCCGATTGTCACGTCACCGATTATCGCAAGGGCTATGATGCCCAGACGCAGACGTTCTCCGCACAGTGGTCTGAATTAGGCGTGACCTGCGAATCCTGTCACGGGCCGGGCAGTCGGCATCTGGAATGGGCTGAAGGGCAACCCTGGCCGGACAAGGGTTTGAGTGTTTTGCTGGATGAACGCCGTGACATGTACTGGATGCATGAGCTGGAGCGTGTCACAGCTCGGCGCAGCGTGCCTTTGGCAACCGACAAGGAACAACAGGTTTGTGCTCAGTGTCACTCCCTGCGCAGTGTGGTTGCCGAGGGTTATCATGCAGGCCTGCCGCTGCTGGATTTCTACCGTCCGGAGCTGTTGGTTGGTCCATTGTATTTTGCCGATGGTCAACAGCGTGAAGAGGTATTCATCAGCGGCAACTTCGCCCAGAGCAAAATGCACCAGGCGGGCGTGATCTGCAGTGATTGCCATGAGCCCCACAGCCAGAAGCTACGAGCAGAAGGCAATGCGCTCTGTTCCACCTGCCATTCGCCTGCCGAGTTCGATCGACCGGAACATCACTTTCACCCCGCCGATCCCGACGGCGCACAATGTGTCAGCTGTCATATGCCTGAGCGCACCTATATGGTCATTGACCCGCGGCGGGACCACAGCATCACCGTGCCGCGCCCGGATCTGGCGCAGCAGCTGGGAACGCCAGACGCCTGCACCAGTTGCCACACCGACCGGGAGCCGGCCTGGGCGGCGCAGCAGATTGTCGACTGGTTTCCGCAGGGGCGCTGGCAAAGTCCGTCCCACGCCGTGTCCATCGCCGCGGCGGATCAGGGTGTGGCGGCTGCGCAGCTGGAGCTGGCGGTGTTGGTCAATGATCCGCAGCTGGCGCCGATAGTCCGGGGCAGTGCCGCGCAGCGGTTGAATCCGGAGGCGGGAGGGGAGCCATTGGCGGCGGTTGTTCGCGGTCTGGCCGATACCGACCCCCTGGTGCGCCTGGGTAGCATCAGGGCAATGGAAGATGCATCGGTTGCGCTACGCACCCGCCACCTGCTGCCGCTGTTGGATGATCCTCTGCGAAGCGTACGGAGCCTGGTCGCCAGTCTGCTTGCCGACGCAGCTATACTTCCATCACTTCAGGCAGGTTTTGATCGAGCCTTGCGCGAATATGAACAGGAACTGGATATCAATTCCGACCGGGCCGGCCACCTCGGTCAGCTCGGACTGCTGCGCCTGCGTCAGGGTCGCAGCGGGGAAGCGGAAGAGGCCTGGGGCAGGGCAATCAGCACCGAGCCATTGCATGTCGCCGCCTATTTGAACCTGGCCGATCTGCTGCGCAGTCAGGGGCGAGAGAAAGCTGCCGGGCGGCTATTGCGCGATGCCCTGGAGCTGATGCCGGAAGACGGACTACTGCATTACGCCCTGGGTTTGTCGCTGGTGCGGCAACAGCAGCGAGATGAGGCGTTGGAACACTTCCGAGAAGCCTGGAGGTTAAGCCCTGAAGACCCTCGCACCGGCTACATTCTAGCGGTGGCATTGGAGCCGGAAGCCCCGGAGGAGGCATTGGAACTGCTGGCTGTTGCCAGTGCACGGCATCCGAACAACCGTGAACTGTTGTGGGCTGGTGCCAGCTTCGCCCTACGTCATGGTAATCAGGAGCGTGCGCGGCATTACATCGAAGCATTGCTGCAACGGGACCCGGCGGACCAACAAGCACTCAGGTTGCAACGCATGACTACGGACAAGATGCCCGCCCCACACTGATCTGCTGATGACAGACCGTCAGGCATAAAAAAAACCGACCTTGTGAGTCGGCTTCTCATCGGCGGAACACTTATTTTTGGTAAGCGTCGACTGCCTTCACAATTTCCGCACGGGCTTCGTCAGCGTTGCCCCAGCGGTCGATTTTGACCCATTTGCCGGCTTCCAGATCCTTGTAGTTCTCAAAGAAGTGCTGGATCTGCTGGATCAGCAGTTCGGGCAGGTCGGAACATTCCTTCACGTCCTTATATAGTACGCTCAGCTTGTCGTGGGGTACGGCAACCAGTTTGGCATCGCCGCCGCCATCGTCGGTCATGTGCAGCACGCCAACCGGGCGGCAGCGGATGACAGCGCCGGGAGCTACCGGATGCGGGGTGACTACCAGTACGTCCAGCGGGTCGCCATCGTCCGCCAGTGTGTTCGGAATGAAACCGTAGTTGGCCGGGTAGAACATCGGGGTGGCCATGAAGCGGTCGACGAACAGGGCATTGCTGTCCTTGTCGATTTCGTACTTGATCGGCGCGTGGTTAGCCGGAATTTCAATGGCAACGTAGATGTCGTTCGGGACGTCCTTGCCTGCGGGAATCTTGTCGTAGCTCATGGGTTACCTGATGCGGGACCGGGTGAATTGATCAACGTCTGTATTGCCGGACGTCATGAAAAATATGGGCGGAGATTGTACCAGCAGCATGGCGCCATTGCGAGGGTTCCCGGGAGGGACGAGACCCGCTCGTCCGGAGATGCCGATATTCAGCATCCCGGTGGGGCTGCTGGGCAGCCCTTTGCATCGAGCCGGTGCTCGACGCCCCCAGAGGCGACGCTCCCGGGGGTAGCGTCCCCTGGCCTGTTGTCAGACCTTGAACGGAGCCAGCTTGCGCTCTACCGGCAGGTTCTGCAGGCGGACGTAATCGGGCAGACCGTTCTTGAACGGCGGAATGTCCTCACCCTGGATCAGCGGCGACAGGTACTCGCGGCAGGCGTCAGTGATGTGGAAGCCGTCTTCGCTGATAAAATCGCGGGGCATGAACTTCTCGACGTTGGCCACTTCACTCAGCGGCGCTTCGATAATGTCCCAGCGGTAAGGCTGGCTTTCCACGCGGCGGATGGCTGGCATGATCGCGTTCTTGCCTTCCAGGGCGATCTCGACGGCTGCTTTACCCAGTGCGTAGGCCTGCTCCACGTCCACTTTGGAGGCAATGTGGCGCGCGGCGCGCTGCAGATAATCCGCAACAGCCCAGTGGTATTTGTAGCCCAGCTTGTCGCGCACCAGGTTGGCAATGGTCGGTGCTACGCCGCCCAGTTGCGCATGGCCGAAGGCGTCGGTCAGGCCCGTCTCGGACAGGAACTTGCCGTCCTTGTTCTTGATGCCTTCGGAAACGCCAATCACACAGTAGCCGTGGGTCTTCACGCACTCATCAACGCGAGCGAGGAAGAGTGCTTCGTCAAATTCGATCTCGGGGAACAGCAGAATGTGCGGCGCTTCGCCTTCCGCTTCACTGGCCAGGCCGCAAGCGGCGGTGATCCAGCCTGCGTGACGGCCCATGACTTCGAGAATGAACACCTTGGTCGAGGTGGCAGACATGGAAGCCACGTCATAGCCGGCTTCGCGGATCGATGTGGCTACATATTTGGCCACGGAACCGAAGCCCGGGCAGCAGTCGGTGATCGGCAGGTCGTTATCCACGGTCTTGGGTACATGGATGGCCTGAATCGGATAGCCCATGGTTTCCGCGAGCTGGGAGACCTTCAGACAGGTATCAGCGGAGTCGCCGCCGCCGTTATAGAAGAAGTAACCGATGTTATGTGCCTTGAACACTTCGATCAGACGCTCGTACTCGGCGCGGTTGGCTTCTACACTTTTCAGCTTGTAGCGGCAGGAGCCGAACGCACCGGAGGGCGTGTGACGCAGGGCTGCAATATTTTCAGCGGACTCGAGGCTGGTATCGATCAGATCCTCAGTGAGCGCGCCAATAATGCCGTTACGGCCAGCGTAAACCCTTCCGATCTTGTCCGGATGCTGGCGCGCAGTCTCGATGACGCCGGCAGCAGAGGCGTTGATCACTGCGGTTACACCGCCTGATTGGGCGTAAAAGGCATTCTTGACGGTCATGCTGACTCCATGTGTATGGGCTGGTATCGGATAGACAACCGAATCAACGCAACGGTTGCATGGGGCCGACAGGCTCAAGGGGAAATGAATGGCGCGCATGATAGCCGAATGCACGACGCTTTGCATGACTGGCTGTCGGGCGGCATACCTCCCTCCCTCTGCTCATGCATGGCAGCCTGCCGGGCGATTGCTCCCCTAGCGGGAGAGGGGCCGGAGGGGGAAGGAGAGGGGGGAAGCGTTGGGCGACCCTGCAGCCCATGCTAGTATCCGCCGTTATTAGTTTGATTACAGGGTTGGCCGATGCATCTGCATATTCTCGGTATCTGCGGTACTTTCATGGGCTCTCTGGCCTTGCTGGCGCGGGATCTGGGACACCAGGTCAGTGGCTCTGATGCCAACGTCTATCCGCCAATGAGCACCCAGCTACAGGCCCAGGGTATTCAATTGATGGAGGGCTATGATCCGGCTCATTTGCAGCCGACGCCGGATCTGGTGATCATCGGCAACGCCATGTCCCGGGGCAATCCTGCGGTGGAATATGTGCTGGACAAGGGCATTCCCTATACGTCCGGGCCGCAATGGTTGGCCGAGCACGTATTGCAGGAACGCTGGGTGCTGGCTGTGGCCGGCACCCACGGCAAGACGACGACCTCCAGTCTGCTGGCATGGATTCTGGAAGATGCCGGCATGGCGCCTGGCTTTCTTATCGGCGGTGTGCCACAGAATTTCGGAATCTCGGCGCGGCTGGGTGATACGCCCTTCTTTGTGGTGGAGGCCGATGAATACGACAGCGCCTTCTTCGACAAGCGCTCCAAGTTTGTCCATTACCGTCCGCGCACAGCCATTCTGAATAACCTCGAGTTTGATCATGCGGATATCTTTGATGACCTCGGCGCCATCGAAAAGCAGTTCCATCATCTGGTGCGAACCGTACCGTCTTCCGGTTTGATCATTTATCCGCAGCAGGAAGCGGCGCTACATCGGGTTATCGATATGGGCTGCTGGACGCCGTGTCAGACGACCGGTGAAGGCGGGAACTGGCAAGCGCGATTGCTGGCCGCTGATGGTTCACGCTTCGAAGTCTGGCTGGATGGTCAGTTGCAAGGCGTGGCCGAATGGCAGCAGACCGGCGCTCACAGTGTGGCCAACGCGCTGAGCGCACTGGCAGCAGCCCGGCATGTGGGCGTGACGCCGCAGCAGGGTATCGCCGCGCTGGCCGGGTTTGCCAGTCCCAAGCGGCGCATGGAGAAGATTGCTGAAACGGGCGGGATCAGTCTGTATGACGACTTCGCCCATCACCCGACGGCGATTGCCACCACACTGGCCGGGCTGCGGGCCAGTATTGGTGACGAGCGCCTGATCGCCATTATCGAGCCGCGCTCCAATACCATGCGCCTGGGCAGTCACATGGCGTCATTGCCTGCCAGCGTGCAGCAAGCCAGTGAAGTGATCTGGTATCAACCGCCTGGGCTGGATTGGTCGCTGGACGCGGTAGTCGCTGACAGTCCGGTGCCGGCGCAGGTGATGACGGATATCGATGCTATCGTTGATTCCGTGGTGGCCGAGGCCCAGCCGGGCACGCGCATTGTGATCATGAGCAACGGCGGGTTCGGTGGTATTCACCAGAAGATGAAGCAGGCGTTGGAGGCGTGGCATGGTTGAACGGCGCATCACTCTGGCGGTTACCGGTGCCTCCGGTGCGCAGTATGCGCTGCGCCTGTTGGAATGCCTGGTGCGGGCCGACGTGGAGGTGTTCTTCCTGATCTCCCAGGCTGCGCAATTGGTCGTCGCCACCGAAACTGACCTGCAACTGCCGCCCAAGCCCCAGGCGCTGGAAGCCTTTCTTACCCAGCATTACCAGGCCCGGCCAGACCAGATCCGCGTATTCGGCAAGCAGGACTGGATGTCCCCGGTGGCCTCTGGCTCCGGTGCACCTTCGGCCATGGTGGTCTGCCCCTGCAGCACGGGCACGCTGTCAGCGATTGCCACCGGAGCCAGCAATAATCTGATCGAACGCGCCGCTGACGTTGCACTCAAGGAGCGCCGTCAGCTGATTCTGGTACCCAGAGAAAGTCCCTACTCGACTATCCACCTGGAAAACATGCTCAAGCTCAGCCAGATGGGCGCGGTCATCCTGCCAGCCAGTCCGGGCTTCTATCACCAACCGCAATCCATCGACGATCTGGTGGATTTTGTGGTGGCAAGAATACTCAACCAGCTGGGGATCGAGCAGACCCTACTGAAACGCTGGGGTGAATAACGCTTGGGAGTAGGGAACTGCTGGGGATGTAACACCGCCAGCAGCTACCCTCGGACGGGGTCTTTGGGAGCGTCGAGCACCAGCTCGATGAATGCTCTGGGAACGTCGAGCACCAGCTCGATGAGTACGATGCCGCTAACCCCGGTACGAGCTGGTGCTCGAACCACCCGGGGTTCTGTGCTCCGGGGGCGTTGAGCACCAGCTGGGAGCGTCGAGCACCAGCTCGATGAGCGAGCTACCATGTAACACGGAATCTAGAACCACCTATCACCCCTCCACCTTCACCGCCCTCTGCATCAACGCCGCCATCTGCTGCTCCGCAATAACATGTCCATGCGCGGCGGACTTGGCCAGCCACATCGGCGCGGTATGAATCGCCCCGAACCGGTAAGTTGTTACTCTCACCCGGCCCCAGTGCCCGGGTTTTTGTTTATGGAGTCTTAAAGATGCGATCTCTAGCCCCCGAATTTGTGGTGATGCTCGCCGGTATTACGGCGGCATTGCATGTGGGCAAGCTGCCACCAGCCATTCCGGTGCTGCAGGATGCACTGGGTGTGACCCTGGTACAGGCAGGGTTTCTGCTGTCGCTGGTGCAGCTGGCAGGGATGCTGGCCGGTGCCCTGATCGGCCTGCTGGCCGACAGTGCCGGTTTGCGCCGCAGCGTATTGCTGGGCTTGGCCATTCTGGTTGTGGCGAGCCTGTTGGGCAGTCAGGCGCAGGGTGCAGCCATGCTGTTGCTGTTGCGTGGCATTGAGGGCTTCGGCTTTCTGCTGGTGACCTTGTCGGGTCCGGGTCTGATCCGTCATCTGGTAGTGTCGGAGAAACTCAGTTTGCGGCTGGGCTGGTGGGGCTGTTACATGGGACTGGGTACCGGCATCGCGCTGCTGACGGGCCCCTGGGTAATGGCGCAGATCGGCTGGCAGGGCTGGTGGATTCTGACAGCACTGCTGTCACTGCTGATGCTGCTTTGGGTCTGGCGCTCGGTGCCGCCGGATCAGCAGTTGCACACGCGGCAGCAGGGACCGGTGGGAGGTGTGCTGGGAAGGCTGCGGCTGACGCTGAGCTATCCGGGGCCCTGGCTGGTGGCGATGATTTTTTTTGCCTATACCAGTCAGTGGCTCTCGGTCATCGGCTTCCTGCCGTCCATCTATGCGGAGGCCGGTGTCGGTTCGGCGCTGGTAGGACCACTGACGGCGCTGGCGGCGGTGGTCAATATCTTTGGCAACATCCTGTCCGGGCGTCTGCTGCATGCGGGGGTAGGAGCAAGGCAGCTGCTGTATGGCGGTTTTGCCGTGATGGCGCTGACTACCTGGTTTGCCTTCTCGGCTCTGACCGTCGATTTCCCTTGGCTGCGTTACCTTGCCGTGCTGCTGTTTTCGGCCATTGGCGGCATGGTGCCGGGAGCGCTGTTCCCGCTGGCGGTACGGCTGGCACCGGACAGTTCGGTGGTGTCGACCTGTGTTGGCTGGATGCTGCAGTGCTCGGCCTTCGGTCAGTTTGTGGCACCCCCGGCCATCGCTTGGCTGGCGGCGCAGGCCGGAGGCTGGCACTGGACCTGGATGGCAACCGGTGCGATGTCTTTGCTCGGTGTAATGCTGGTGGCCCGGGTCAGCCGTCTACCGGGGTTCGCTGCTGCTCACTGAGTATGCTGTTGACCAGGCATAGCGGTGCTGTTTCCGCATTGGCCGAACCGGCTGGACACCACGGTTCCGGGGCCAGGGCTGGATACCTATGGATGGGGTGGAGCAATAGCAGAAATCCCCGGACCCATCTGACTGTTTGTTGTTGCTCATGCGAGCAGGCGCTGAATGCCTGTTCGGCGCTGAATAGCGATTTGTGGGCTTAGATATGCGTCTCTCGCTCAAGCGCCTGTATCACCCACTGGTTCAGGCTTTTGCCTTCGGCAGCAGCGGCTTGGACAATTTCGGCGTGCAGCTGCGGGGGAACCCGGATGTTGAATTTTCCGGAGAATGACTTGAGTGGTTCGACGCCATCCTCTGCACACATATCCAGAAAAACCTGCAGAGATGTTTCGCCTTCTTTTTTCAGGCCCTCAATATCGGCTGCATAAAAATCAGCACCGCCGTTCAGTCCGGTAAATTCGCCACGGAACAGCTCAATCTCGGGGTCATATTGGATGACAGCGCGGTAGCCATTGATCATCATGGTATTTTTCATGGTTTTACTCCGTTGACTCTAAACCATTCCCGAATGGACGCCACCGCTCCCTTATCGGTATTTGGGGAGGGGTGCGGGCGATGAAATACTCGCCGCTCATTGAACAAGCGAACACCAATCCTTGAACCCTCCCGCTCAGATATCTCTGCACCCAGATCCGACATCAAAGCTTCAATGTCGCGCCATTGAATATTGCCGCTGACGGGGCGGGAAAAAATCTGCTCAAGGGTCTTGTGGTGTTTTTTCTTTATGCCTGGATGGTACTTAAAAGTGGTACTTATGGCAACCTGGTGGTTTCTGATTTCTAAGTGGCCGGGTGGAACCCGGCCCTCCGGGGTGCTTGGCGTTGGTGGAGAGTCAGACGAAGTACAACGCCAGGGTCTCGGCGATATAAGCGGGCTTATCCACCCCTTCGATCTCCAGCGTGGCGCGGGATTTGACCAGCCACTGACCGGGATTTTTCTCGGTCACATCCACTACGGTCAACTGCATGCGTACCCGCGAGCCAACGCGCACGGGCTGGATGAAGCGCACGCTATCCAGGCCGTAGTTCACCGCCATCTTCAGGCCTTCCGGACGAATCGCCAGACCAGCAGAGAGCGCAGGGATCAGCGACAGTGACAGAAAACCATGGGCGATGGTGCCGCCGAAGGGGGTCTGCTTGGCTTTCTCTTCGTCAATGTGAATGAACTGGTGGTCGCCGGTGCAATCGGCAAACTGGTTGACTCGATCCTGATCAATCTGCAGCCACTCGGAATGGCCCAGATCCTTGCCGATAAAGGAAGGCAGGTCGGAAACGGTTACTGTGGTCATGGCGCTCTCCATGGTTATCTTGTTGTTGGTCCCACGAGGGGAAAGTTGTCGCCATGGTTGCAAGTGGGCAGGGCAGGGTCAATGCATCGGCGCTTTCATTGGTTTGCTGAATGGCACGACCGGCGTGGGGCGCAATGTTCGGCTCAGATCCCCGCCAGCAGCAGTGTTCCAACCGCCAAGGGCCATAGCGGCAACAGCGTTGACCACGGGCGTGGTGGCGGTTGCAGGGGAGCGGCGCGCTCCACCAGCCACAGCGCCAGCAGGGCGGCGAAGGCGGCCTGGAGAGTGCTGGCAAGCACCACCGGCAGAGAAAGCGGTAACGTCAGCCAGGTCATGATCGGCAAGGCACACAGCGGGGCGGCATAGAGTCCCCAACTCAGGCGCAGCCAGAAGGATTGGTGGCGGTTGCTCAGGAGAATGACTGTCAGCAGAAGGTTGAGCACCAGTGCCAGATGGGTTGAGCCGGTACCGGGCAGCAGGCCCACCGCCAGACATAACAGGCTGCTGGTGAGCAGCATGACCAGTGACCAGCCACGCCGCAGAAAGGCCAGCGTCAACAGTATGGGTAGATAGTTCAGCAGCAGGAAGGCTTCGCTGGCGAGGGGTGTCAGGGAGGGGAGCAGAGGCCAATCGGCCTGCATCAGCCAGTTATCCAGCGTGGCGTAGAGTACGTCAAGCCAGGGGGTTGCGCTGTGCAGGCTTAGCAGCGTCAGCAGGCATAGTCCCGCTGCCGCCAGGCTGCTCCAGCGTTTCTGGGCCCGCAGAATGAACAGCAACAGGAAGGCGAAACCTGCGAAGCCGCCGGTCAACAGCAGTGCCTGGTTCCAGAAGGACTCGGGCACTGGCCAGCGGGTGGCACTGCCCGCGATGAATCCAGGTAGCACATACACCGGTGCCCAGGCGAGAGCGGACAGAATATTTACAACCAGAAAGCGCCAGGCCGGCATGTCGAACATGCCGGCTACCATCGGAATGATGGGGCGAATGGGGCCTATGAAGCGGCCCAGTACGATGCTGTAAGTGCCATAGCGCCGAAAAAAGCTCTCCCCTCGATCGAGCCAGTGGGGATGGCGGGCGAATAACCGCATTCGGCGAATGTCCTGGTGAAACCAGCGCCCCAGGGCAAAGCTGAGCAGATCACCACAGACCGCCCCGGCAAATGCCCAACCCAGAACGGCCGGCAAACCGAGATCGCTGCCTCCGGCCAGTGCCGCGGCGGCGAACAGCAGCAGGACGCCGGGGATCAACAGGCCAGCGATGGCCAGGGATTCAGCCAGCGCAATCAGAAAGATCGCCAGTCCCAGCCAGCGGGTATGGCTACCCAGCCAGGTAAGGATTTCGCCTGTCAGTAGATTATCCATTCGTCCGATACTGCATTGAGTAGACGGTAGTCGCGACCTTCCTGGCGTGTACGGCCGAGCGGATTGCGGGTGCAGAAAGGGGCATAAGCGCTATCAACAAACCGATAGGGCAGATGCTCGTCACGCCCCAGCGGGATGCCCAGTCGTGTGGTCTGAATTATCTGCTCTGGCCGATAGCCGTCATCATCAATGATCAGGCGTTGTGGATCCAGTTGTTGCGCATTCCACTCCGGCACCTTCAGTTGCAAGGAGCGGCACAGCAGGGTCTGTCCATTGCAGAGACGGGGCGTATCGCGTGGTTCGCCACTGGCCGCGGGATTTAATTGACGCATCAACGCGAGGCTGTCCGGGCCGCTGATGTCGTCCACCACCGGGTAACCGGATTTGATCAACACCCCATCGCCTTCCCCTGCGGAGCTGATGTTCAACGAATCGCCACCGCGAGCGTAATACATGTACAGAGTGCCGGCGGGCATGAACAGGGCGCGCCGCGACTGGGTCAGCCCCAGTGACGCATGGCTGCCCTTTTCCGCGCGCTGGTAGGCTTCTGTCTCGATAATACGTGCCGATAGCCACAGGCCCCGGTGGTAATGCCGGATGATTTTGCCCAGGAGCAGCGGTGCCAGCTGGCGACTGTCACGATCGAAGAACCCTTGGGTCAGAGGGCTTATGGCTCGATTGGATGGATAGGTAGCAGACATATCAGCGATGATAACAGGTTCGCCCTGTCCAGCCCTCCGAGGGACCGGTATAATGCGGGCTTTGTTGTCGCAGCGGATTGGTGAACGCAATGAGTGCTGATCAGGTAGTGGAGTATATGACCGGACTGGGCCGTGAGGCACGCGCGGCGTCGCGTGTCATTGCACGGGCCACCACAGCGGTCAAGAACAAGGCGCTGTTGGCCACCGCCGATGCCATCGAGGCGGCAGCGGACAGCCTGATTTCCGCCAACGCGCTGGATCTGCAGGCCGGGCGGGACAATGGCCTGGATGAGGCCATGATTGACCGTCTGGCCCTGACGCCTGCCGGTATCGAGGGCATGGTTGAAGGCCTGCGCCAGGTCGCTGCGTTGCCCGATCCGATCGGTGCCATTCGCGACATGAAATACCTGCCGTCGGGCATCCAGGTTGGACGTATGCGCGTGCCGCTGGGTGTGATCGGCATTATTTATGAGTCCCGTCCCAACGTGACGGTGGAGGCCGCCAGCCTGTGCCTGAAGTCGGGCAACGCTTGCATTCTGCGTGGTGGCTCCGAGTCCATTCACTCCAACCGGGCAATTGCTGAATGCATCCGCCATGGGCTGGATGCTGCTGGCCTGCCGCAGCAGGTCGTACAGGTGGTGGAAACCACTGATCGCGCTGCCGTAGGTGCGCTGATCAGCATGCCGGAGTATGTCGACGTCATCGTGCCCCGTGGTGGCAAGGGTCTGATCGAACGCATCAGCCGTGATGCCAGGGTGCCGGTGATCAAGCATCTGGACGGCATCTGCCACGTCTATGTGGATGACCGCGCCGACCTGGACAAGGCTGAAGCCATTGCGCTGAATGCCAAGACTCACCGCTATGGTGTGTGCAACGCCATGGAAACGCTGCTGGTGCATCAGGGTGTTGCTGATGACTTTCTACCGCGAATTGCCGCGCTGTATGCGGACAAGGGCGTGGAGCTGCGCGGCTGCGAGCAGACCCGACGTATTCTGTCGACGGCAGTGGCCGCCACCGAAGAGGATTGGGCTACCGAATATCTGGCGCCTATCCTGTCGATCCGTGTGGTCGCGGATATGGACGCTGCCATGGATCAAATCAACCAGTACAGCTCGCAACATACCGAATCCATCGTGACCGAGGACTTTACCCGGGCACGGCGCTTCCTCAACGAGGTGGATTCCAGTTCGGTGATGATCAACGCCTCCACCCGGTTTGCCGACGGGTTTGAATACGGTCTGGGTGCGGAAATCGGCATCTCTACCGACAAGCTGCACGCGCGTGGCCCGGTGGGCCTGGAAGGTCTGACCAGCGAGAAATACGTTGTCTTTGGCGATGGGCATATCCGTCAGTGACACTGCGCGTCGGCATTCTCGGCGGTACTTTTGATCCGATTCACTTCGGACACCTGCGCAGCGCCGTTGAGGTGCGTGAATACCTGGGGCTGGATGAGCTGAGGCTTGTTCCCAATGCCAACCCGCCGCATCGGGATAGCCCTGGTGCGACGGCGCAGCAACGGTTGGAAATGGTCTGTCTGGCAACCGCATCGGATCAGCAATTGCTGGTTGATGATTGCGAGTTACGCCGGGAAAGGCCCTCGTATACCGTAGAGACGTTGGAAGCTCTGCGTGCGGAGCTCGGTGCTGACGCCACCTTGTTTCTGATTGTGGGCTGGGATGCCTTTTCCGGGCTGCCCAACTGGTATCGCTGGGAGTCGTTATTGACGCTTGCCAGTCTGGTGGTGTTACAACGCCCTGAGCAGGATCAGGAACTGCCCGAGGTGCTCAAGAATTTATTGGCCGCACGCAGCGTAGGTGATGCTTCCGCGCTGACGGCTACCCATGGCGAGATACTTTGCCTGGCGCAAACGCCACTGGCGATTTCTGCCACCCATATTCGCTCACTGATTTCGGCAGGGCGCTCGCCGCGCTTTTTATTGCCTGATTCGGTGCTCGACTATATTGAAACCCGGGGGCTGTACCGGCCCCTGAATTGAGGAAATGAACTCTATTATGCAAATTGATGATCTCATCAAGACCGTGGAAGACGCGCTGGCTGAACTCAAGGCCAAGGACGTGGTACAGATCGATGTACGAGAGCTGACCGGTGTAACTGACTACATGATTATTGCCAGCGGCGGCTCCAACCGTCAGGTCGGTGCATTGGCTGACAATGTCATCGAGAAAGCCAAGGCAGCGGGCGTGCGTCCGTTGGGTGTAGAAGGCAAGGAATCCGGTGAGTGGGTACTGGTCGACCTGGGCGACATTGTCGTGCACGTCATGCAACCGGCCACACGCCAGTTCTACGACTTGGAAAAACTCTGGCAGAGTGCCGAGTCCCGTCGCGAGCAACAACAGCCGTCCGCGGAGTAAAGCCTCTTGCGCATTCGGTTGATCAGCGTGGCATCACGGATGCCGCGTTGGGTAGAGCAGGGCTACGCTGAGTATGCCAAACGCATGCCTGCCGATTTGCCGCTGGAGTTGGTGGAAATTCCACTGACCACCCGCGGCAAGAACGCTGACATCGCCAGATTGATGCGCCGAGAAGGCGAGCAGATGTTGGTTGCGACCCAGCCGGGCGATCGGATTGTGACGCTGGAAGTGGAAGGTCAGCCGTGGTCGACTGAAGCGCTGGCCGAGCAACTGGAGAACTGGCGTCTGGAGGCGCGCACCGTCAACCTGATGGTCGGTGGCCCGGAGGGCCTGCCCGCCGAAGTGACAGCGCGCAGCGACCAACGCTGGTCATTGTCGACGCTGACGCTGCCGCATCCGCTGGTACGCATTCTGCTCGCCGAACAGCTCTATCGCGCATGGACCATTCTGAACCGACACCCCTACCACAAGTGATCCATGCCCAAGCCGATTCGCATCAAGGACCATCTTAACGAGGCCGGTATCGTCCAGCGGCGAATCATCCTCGCGGTGTTCTTTATCGTACTGATCAGCAGTGGTCTGCTGGCACGCATGTACTGGCTGCAGGTCGTTCAGTACGAGCATCATTCGACGCTCTCGGAAAACAACCGCGTTCATGTGCAGCCCATTCCTCCAGCCCGTGGCCGCATTTATGATCGCAACGGTGTGGTGCTGGCCGAGAACCGTCCCAGTTTCAGCCTGAATATCACCCGTGAGCGGGTGCCCGATCTGGACGCTACGGTTGCGTTGGTGAAGTCCCTGCTGGAGCTTGATGACGAAGATATCGAGCAACTGCAGCGACGGCTCGGCCAGCGCCGGCGACCGTTCGAGGCGGTGCCGGTGATGTTCAACCTCTCCGAAGATCAGATCGCCCGGATTGCCGTTAATCAGTTCCTGCTGCCCGGCATCGAGGTGCAGGCCAGCTTTGTTCGTCATTACCCGCAGTCCGAGCACTTTGCTCATGCGGTAGGTTACGTGGGGCGAATCAATGATCGGGAGATGGAGCACATCGACCGGGTTGCCTATGCCGGTACGCACTATATCGGCAAGACCGGGGTCGAGCGCTTTTACGAAGATTTGCTGCACGGCGCGGTGGGTTACGAGGAGGTCGAAACCAATGCCCGTGGGCGGGTTCTGCGGGTGCTCAAACGCACCGAGCCGGAGTCCGGTCAGGATCTGACACTGCATCTGGACAGCCGACTGCAAGCTGTGGCCGAGCAGGCGCTGGGTCAACGCCGTGGCGCAGTTGTCGCGATCGAGCCGGAAACCGGTGGCGTGCTGGCGTTTGTCAGTCAGCCCTCGTTTGATCCCAACCTGTTCGTCACCGGTATCAGCCACGCCGACTACGGTGCGCTGCGTGATTCCCTCGATCAACCGCTGTTCAATCGGGTGTTGCGGGGACTGTACCCACCGGGCTCAACCATCAAGCAGATCATCGCGCTGGCGGGATTGGAATACGGCGCCACCACACGCACATCGCGGGTCTACGATCCGGGTTTCTATCAGCTACCGAATAACACCCACAAATACCGCAACTGGAACCGTCAGGGCGATGGCTGGGTGGATATGGAGTTGGCCATGGCCCGTTCCAACGACACCTATTTCTATGATCTGGCGCACAAGCTGGGCATTGATCGCATGCATGAGTTCATGAGCCAGTTTGGCCTGGGCAGCAAGGTGTCGATGGACATGTTCGAAGAATCTGCAGGCCTGATGCCGTCGCGGGATTGGAAACGGGCCTCCCGTCGTCAGCCCTGGTACCCAGGTGAGACACTGATTACCGGTATCGGTCAGGGCTACATGTTGGCCACGCCCTTGCAACTGGCGCACTCCACGGCGTTGATTGCTAACCGCGGCGTCTGGAAGCGTCCCCGTATGTTGGCGCACGCTGATGGGATACCGCCGGATGAGAGCGACACGCCGCCGGATGTGGTACTGAACAACCCCACTGACTGGGATTTTATTATCCAGACCATGGCGGGCGTGATGCACGGGCCGAGGGGCACTTCGCGTGCAGCCGCTGCAGGCGCACCCTATCGCATAGCCGGCAAGACCGGTACTGCCCAGGTGGTAGCGATTGCCCAGGGAGCACGCTACGACTCGGAGGCACTGAGAGAGCGGCATCGGGATCATGCCTTGTTTGTCGGTTTTGCCCCGGTGGACGATCCGAAGATTGCAGTGGCGGTGATGGTTGAAAACGGCGAGTCGGGGGGCCGGGTCGCTGCGCCCATTGCTCGTGCCTTGTTTGATGCCTGGTTGCTATCCGAGTTCGAATTGGACACAGCTGACGAGGAAGTCGCGCCATGAAGCAACTGGCTGGCATTTCTGCACCTAACGCATGTGGATTACGGCGAGAGCCCTGGTGGATGCGCTTGCATCTGGATCCCTGGCTACTGTTGTTGATTCTGGTGTTGGCCGCGGTGGCGGGTCTGGTGCTGTATTCTGCCAGCAGCAAGAGCCTGTCCATGCTGTACCGCCAGGCTGCGCACTACGCCATCGGTCTGGCCGTGATGATCTTAATCGCCCAGTTACAACCGCGCTTCATGCAGCGCTGGTTACCCCCGGCCTACCTGATATCGGTGTTGTTGCTGCTGGCGGTGTTGCTGGTCGGCTTTGAAGCCAAGGGAGCCCAGCGCTGGTTGAGAATTCCCGGGGTGATCACCTTCCAGCCCTCGGAAATCATGAAGCTGGTGATGCCGATGAGCGTGGCCTGGTATCTCGGGCGCCGGGAGATGCCGCCGCGCTTTGCCCATGTCTGCACCTGTCTGCTGATCATCTTCGTGCCCGTATTGCTGATTCTCAAACAACCGGATCTGGGCACCACGTTGTTGATTGCTGCCTCGGGTATTTTCGGTTTGCTGCTGGCTGGTCTGCGTTGGCGTTACATCCTGGGCGCGTTGCTGCTGCTGGTACCAAGCGCCGTCGCCATGTGGTTTTTCGTCATGCACGCCTATCAGAAACAGCGGGTGCTGACCTTGCTCAATCCGGAGAGCGATCCGTTAGGGGCCGGCTGGAACATCATCCAATCCAAGGCGGCAATCGGTTCCGGCGGGGTGTTTGGCAAGGGCTGGTTGCAGGGCACCCAATCGCACCTGGATTTTCTCCCGGAAGGCCATACCGACTTCATCATCGCTGTGCTGGCCGAGGAGTTCGGCCTGGTCGGCGTGTCCCTGCTGATGCTGGTGTATCTGTTGATCGTTGCCAGAGGCCTATACATCACACACCATGCCCAGGAAGCATTCAGTAAATTATTGGCAGGGAGCGTAACGCTGACATTTTTTGTCTACGTGTTCGTTAATATAGGCATGGTCAGTGGTCTGTTACCAGTAGTCGGCGTACCCTTGCCCATGATCAGCTACGGCGGCACGTCATTGATTACTCTGCTGGCGGGATTTGGCATCCTGATGTCCATTCACACACACCGTAAGTGGATGACTCAGGGATGAAAACGGATTATTGGGAAGCGCATAAATGCACATGATTCATCAGGTTTCAGCCTGGTTACGCAGCAACACCCTGATTGCCGTACTGGTTGCCGTTAGTCCGGTCTTGTCCGCGACGGAGCAGTACACAACGGAGCACCCGGCGGTGGAACCCTTCGTTGAAGAAATGCGCCTGGAATACGGTTTCGATCCGCAACATGTCCGCCAGCTATTGGCTCAGGCCGAGCGCAAGGACAGCATCCTGCAGGCGATCTCCCGTCCGGCCGAGCGGGTCAGGGCCTGGCATGAGTATCGTAAAATCTTCATTACCGATAAGCGCATAGCCGATGGTGTTGCCTTCTGGAAGCAGCATGCCGACGCGCTGGCCCGCGCTGAAGAGGTGTATGGCGTTGAGCCTGAGGTCATCCTGGCGATTATCGGCGTAGAGACTGCGTACGGCGCCAACAAGGGCAGCCACCGGGTTATTGATGCGCTGACCACGCTGGGGTTTGATTACCCGCCGCGCGCGGCTTTCTTTCGTGGTCAGCTCAAGTCGTTTCTGGTGCTGACCCGTGAACAGCAGGTCGATCCGCTGACATTGACCGGCTCCTATGCCGGAGCCATGGGCTTCCCGCAGTTCATCCCCAGCAGCTACCAGGCGTATGCGGTGGATTTTGATGATGACGGCATTCGTGATATCTGGAATAACCCGGTAGACGCCATTGGCAGCGCGGCCAATTACTTCGCCGAACACAAATGGCGACATGGTGAGACAGTCGCCGTTCCTGCGACCGTGTCTGGCGACGAATACGCGAAGGGCTTCACTCTGGATCGTGGGTTGGAAGCAAAAGTCAGTGTGGCCGAGCTGAAGAAACTGGGCTGGACGCCGCAAGCGGAGCTGGCAGACGATCTGCAGGTGATGGCCTTTGAATTCGATGCTGGGGAACATAAGCAGTACTGGCTCGGTCTGAACAACCTGCACGTTATAACCCGGTACAATAGAAGCGTGATGTACGCTATGGTCGTGCATCAGTTGGCCGATCTGATAAGGGAAGCGAGGAACGAATGATCAAGCCGCTGCGCGGGTCGGGTGCCCTTATTGTCTGCATGCTCATGGTCTTGCTGACGGCATGCTCCTCGTCGCCAGTCAACCGAGGGGACTCCGGCAGCACGAGCACACCACGTCCGGCTCGGGATGGGGCTCCGGATTATTTTCAGGACGTATCGCGAATTCCCGATGCGGTGCCGGTACCGCACCAGGGCGCCTACAAGGCGTCCCCTTATACCGTCCTGGGACGTAGCTACAGTCCCATGCAGGACGGTCGCGCCTATCGGGAAACCGGACTGGCGTCCTGGTATGGCACCAAGTTTCATGGTCAGCTGACCGCCAATGGCGAGAACTATGATCTCTATGGCATGACCGCTGCGCACAAGACGTTGCCGCTGCCCAGTTATGTCAGAGTGACCAATCTGGATAATCAACGCAGTATCATTGTGCGCGTCAATGATCGCGGCCCATTTCATTCTGACCGCATCATTGATCTTTCCTATGCCGGAGCCGTCAAGCTCGGCTTTGCCGAACGTGGCACCGCCCGGGTCAAGGTAGAAGGTATTGATCCGGTGGTCTGGCAGCAACAGAACAACTCGGCTGCACCCACGCACGCGCAGGCGCCATCGGTCAGCCCGGTCGCGCGGGCTGCAGCACTGGAAGGCGGGCTGTATCTGCAGTTGGGGGCATTTTCCTCTGACCAGGCCGCCGAACAGCTGCGTCATCAGGTGCAGAGGCTGGTGCAAACCCCGGTATTTGTCAGTCCGGTAAAGGTCGATGCGCGCACCCTGCATCGGGTGCGACTGGGCCCGGTCGACAGTCATGACGAAGCGCAGCAACTGATGACAAGATTACGTCTGGCCAATCTGGGAACGCCGGCTCTGGTCAGCGCTAACTGACCGACGTTCCATACATACAATCAAGATAGTGAGCATCATGTTCAAGACGATTATCCAAACCCTGTTGGTCTCCTCTGCAGTGCTGCTGGCTCCGGTCGTCATGGCCGAGACCCCTCAGCCGCAACCACAGCCCCAAGCCAGTGCGCCCTTGATGCCACCAGCCCCCACTGTGGCGGCGTCCAGCTATCTGCTGATAGACGCGGATAGCGGCAAGGTATTGGTGGAGCACAATTCCGATACACCGCTGCCGCCAGCCAGCCTGACCAAGATGATGACCAGCTACATAGCCAGCATGGAAGTTCTCCGCGGCCAGCTGAAGGAGCAGGATGAGGTGCTGGTCAGCGAGAAGGCCTGGCGCACGGGTGGCTCGAAGATGTTTATCGAAGTGGGTAATCGCGTACCGCTGATCGATCTGCTGCGCGGTGTCATCATCCAATCGGGTAACGATGCCAGTGTTGCGGTAGCAGAGCATATTGCCGGCAGCGAGGAGGCCTTCGCTGATCTGATGAACAGCCATGCGCGTCGTCTCGGTATGAATAATACCTTTTTCGAGAATGCCACCGGTTTGCCGGGTGAGAATCACGTCTCCAGCGCCCGGGACATGGCCATCCTGGCCAAGGCGATCATTGAAGATGACCCCAGCCACTACCAGCTGTACAAGGAAAAGGAGTTTGTCTGGAACGACATCCGTCAGCCCAACCGCAACCTGATGCTGTGGCGTGACAGCACCGTGGATGGCCTGAAGACCGGTCACACCGATGAAGCCGGATATTGCCTGGTGGCATCCGCCAAGCGTGACGGCATGCGTCTGATTTCCGTGGTCATGGGTACTGTCAGTGAGCAGGCTCGCGCCGCTGAAACCCAGAAGCTGCTGACCTGGGGCTTCCGCTTCTTTGAAACCCGGCATTTCTACCAGCCAGGGCAGGTGGTATCCACTGCAAGGGTCTGGGCAGGCCGGGAGAATCAGGTCGATGCCGGTTTGGCTGAAGGTCTGGTGCTGACCCTGCCGAAGGGCCAGGCCGACAAGCTTGAAGCTACCGTGATCCTGGATTCGACCATCAAGGCGCCAATTGCCGCAGGCGACGAGCTGGGTCAGGTTGAGGTCAAACTGGGTGAAGATGTGGTGCATACCGGGCCGCTGGTGGCATTGGCTGATGTAGAGCAGGCCGGCTTCTTCGGGCGCCTGTGGGATAGCATCCGTCTGTTCTTCTTCGGACTGTTCAACTGAGACGGAGAGCAATCATGAACGATACGACACCGGCTGCACCAAAGATTGAGTTCCCTTGCCAATACCCGATCAAGGTGATTTGTAACGCTGGCGACACAGTAGTCGAGCAGGTGCTGACAGTGGTCAGACGGCACGACCCGGCGCTGGATGCCAGCAAGATGGTGGTGCAGGACAGCAAGAATGGCCGTTTTCAGTCGCTGCGACTGATCATGCACGCCACCAGCGAGGAGCAACTGAAACAACTGCATACTGACCTCAAGAGTACGGGTCAGGTGCATATGGTGCTTTGATGCCTGAATTGATTGTCAGGGATCTGGGGCTGGTGGAATACCAGCCCACGCTGGAGGCGATGCGTAAGCTGACCGCAGAGCGCGATGCCGACACGCCAGACGAGATATGGCTGCTGCAGCATCCGCCGGTTTTTACTCAGGGACAAGCGGGTAAGGCCGAGCATGTTCTGGCCGCCGGTGATATCCCGGTCATTCCGGTGGAGCGGGGTGGTCAGGTGACCTACCACGGGCCAGGACAACTGGTCGGCTATCTGATGCTGGATCTGCGCCGGCTCGGCCTGGGCGTTCGGGATCTGGTGACTGCCATGGAGCAGAGTCTGGTTGATCTGTTGGCTGGTTATGGCCTGCAGGCGGCGCCGAAAGCGGATGCGCCTGGCGTGTATATAGCCGATGCCAAGATCGCCTCATTGGGCTTGCGGGTGCGCCGGGGCTGCTCTTTCCACGGTCTGGCGTTGAATGTGGATATGGACATGGAGCCCTTCAGCCGCATCAATCCTTGCGGTTATAGCGGTCTGCAAATGATTCAGTTGAGTCAGCTGGTATCCGAACCGGTGGTCATGGCTGAAGTGGCGCAGCGCCTGGAGCGGGCGCTACGGCATCATCTGGGATATCCCGGCCTCAGCCGAGATGTAACGTCATTATCGGAAAGCTGCTGAGGTTTTCAGCGGCTGGACAGGTCGAGATGGATCTCGACCTGCGATACACGCGGCGCGGTTATTTCAGGTTCAAAGTCGGTATCAGGTTATTATCGACTTGCTGCCCTGGTACCGCGGCGGGTGCAGCCAATCCCAGATTATTCTTCTCGAACACCCGATCCGCCCGGTAGCTGGAACGTACCAACGGGCCGGCCGCCACTTCCATGAAACCCTTGGCCAGGCCCAGTTCACGGAAATGGTTGAATTCTTCAGGGGTGACCCAGCGCTTCACCGGCAGGTGGTTGCGGGTGGGTTGCAGGTACTGCCCCAGGGTAACGATATCCACACCGATGGCGCGCAGCTCATCGAATGTGTGCAATATCTCCTCATCGGTCTCACCAAGACCCACCATCAGACTGGTCTTGGTCAGCACATCAGGACGGTGCCGCTTGGCGTGCTCCAGTACCTTCAGCGTCTTGGCATAGCCAGCCCGGGGGTCACGCACCTCATGTGTCAGGCGTTCCACCGTTTCAACGTTCTGGGCAAAGACTTCCAGACCTGAACCAACCACCAGCTCTACCGCAGCGAGATCGGCATCAAAATCCGGGGTCAGGGCTTCCACAACTACATGCGGGGTGCGCTGCTTGATTGCGCGCACACAAGCTGCATAGTGGGCTGCGCCCCCATCGGCGAGATCGTCCCGATCCACCGACGTCAGCACAATGTAACGTAGCGCCATCAGCTCGACTGACCGCGCAGTGTTCTCTGGCTCCTGGTGATCCAGCCAGCCGTTCGGGTTGCCGGTATCCACCGCACAAAAACGGCAGGCCCTGGTGCATACCGAGCCCATCAGCATGATGGTCGCTGTGCCATTCGACCAGCATTCACCCATGTTCGGACAGTGCGACTCCTCGCAGACAGTGCTCAACCTATGCTCAGCCACGTTACGTTTGACTGCTTCAAAGCGGTCACCCGCTGGCGCTTTTACGCGCAGCCACTTGGGCTTGGGCTCGAAGATTTTGGGCTCTTCTGTGCTGGCACGGCGCTTCTGGCCGTCCTTGATGGCAGTAATACCCTGAGCATTACGGAATTTTTCACCACTGCTGACGTGGGGGGATGAGCTGTCGGACATGGGTTGCGAACTCCTGGTAGGCATCCAGTGGGGGAGTGTGCCGGTGGCGTGTGGCCGGGGTAAGTTTATCACAGCCGGCGCTGGGCTTGAGTTAACCTTTAGCCAAGCGCGCAGCGCGCGCCTGGCAGTTACTCGCCGTATTCCAATCGCAGCAATTCTACCCGGGCGATACGCATATGCTCGATCTCCAGGATACGAATTTGCCAGCCATCCACCGTCAGCAGCTCATCCTGTTCAGGCATGTGCTCCAGCTGGTTGAGAATCAGCCCGGCGAGGGTGGTATACAGCGGATTCCGCGGCAGCGGTGCCGGCAACTGACGGTTGATCTCCTCCAGATTTTCACTGGCATCCACCTCATAGCGGCCGGGTTCCAGCGCTACCACGCTGGGGGCATGATCCATGCCCTGTTCCGCCTCCGGCAACTCACCGGCAATGGCCTCCATGATGTCGGTAAGACTGACGATGCCCTCCAGCGTGCCGAACTCATCGACAACAAAGGCCATCTGCTTGCCTTCATGGCGGAAAGCTTCCAGCGCCCTGATGGCATTCTGTGTTTCGAACAGCACCACAGGTTGCTCAACGTACTCTTCAAGATCAATCTCGCCGCCGCGCAGGATCGCACCCAGCAGATTTTTCTTCTGTATGATCCCCAGCGGTTCGTCCTGCTGGCCGTCACGGATGACCGCCAGCCGCGAATAGGGTGAGTCAAGCAATTGCTGGTGTTGCTCTTGCAGGCTGGTGCTCAGATCCAGCGCATGCACTTCGCGACGTGGGGTCATCAGCGCCTTGATGTTGGTATCAGCCAGACTGAGTACGCCGCGAATCATGTCGCGCTCGTTATCATGAAAGACCGGCTCGGCGTCATCCTCAAGGGCTGTATTGACAGCATCGACCTGCACGGCTTCATCGCTTTTGCCAAGCAGACGCAGGATGTTATTGGCGGTACGGTCGCGCAGGCTACCGCCGGTATCGAGCCACTTCTGCTTGTTATGCCGGGCCAACTGGTTGAAGAATTCAACCATGATCGAGAAACCGATGGCGGCATACAGGTACCCCTTGGGTATGTGCAGCCCTACGCCTTCAGCGATCAGACTGAAGCCAATCATCAGCAAAAAGCCCAGACACAGGATGATCAGCGTCGGGTGCGCGTTGACGAAGCGGGTGAGGCGCTTGCTTGCCAGCAGCATCACACCCATGGCAACAATCATGGCAATGGCCATGACCGACAGCTCATCGGCCATCCCGATGGCGGTGATCACCGAGTCGATGGAGAACACCGCATCGAGGATAACAATCTGCGTCACTACCACGCCAAAGGTGGAGTAGGCGATGCGGGCACCGCTGGCATGTTGCCGTCCTTCGAGGCGCTCATGCAACTCCATGGTTGCCTTGAACAGCAGGAACAGGCCACCCGTCAACATGATCAGGTCACGCGCTGATACCGGATGTTCCTGAACATGGAATAAGGGGTTGGTCAGCGTTACCAGCCACGCGATACTCATCAACAGCATCAGGCGCATGACCAGCGCCAGCGATAAGCCCAGCACACGGGCCTTGTCGCGCTGTTCCGGTGGCAATTTTTCCGCAAGAACAGCAATGAACACCAGGTTATCGATGCCCAATACAACTTCTAATGCGATAAGCGCAAAAAGTCCTGCCCATACCGTCGGGTCAGCGATCCACTCAAACATGGACGGCCTCCATTACGGACTGGCACACAAGCGCGGGAAGAAAGGAGGTTATAAAAGGGGTGCGAAGACGATCTGTCATCGCATTGGTTCGAGGAGGGACAGAGTTCAAAACTGTAAGCCGGTAGCCACTGGAAAGAACCTTATACGCTTTCTCGCCCCCCGAGACAATTGGTTATTTGTTGCTCTAAAGCGGTCGGTTGCGTAGCGCCTTGAGCAACTGGCGGTCCGGATAACCATCTGCGGGCCAGCCAAGGGCCATCTGGAAGCGACGGATGGCCTGCCTGGTGTTGGCGCCGATGATCCCGTCCGCAGCGCCAGGTTCGAAGCCCTGGGCTTGCAGATATTCCTGTAACTCCACGCGTTCACTGCGTGACAGTGGGTCATCGTCTGTGGGCCAATCGGCCTGGATCTGGCCGCGCCCCTGGAACCGTTCGGCCAGCAGACTGATGGCCAGAGCGTAACTGGTAGAATTGTTGTACCGCAGTATGCTGCGGAAGTTATTCATCACCAGAAATGCAGGGCCGCGGTGTCCCGCCGGCAGAACCAGGGTGGCCTGATCCTGCAGATGACTGTCGAGGGTGCGGCCACGGCTATCGGCGATACCGAGGTTGCGCCAATCCTGAATGGACTTGCGAATTGACATATCTGCCAGCGCGTAATCAAACCCTTCGGGCAGGCGCACCTCCATCCCCCAGGGCGAGCCGGATTGCCAGTTGGAGGCGCGCAGATAATTGGCAGCGGAAGCCAGCGCGTCGGCTTCGGTATGCCAGATGTCCCGCTTGCCGTTACCGTCAAAGTCCACGGCGTAGTCATTGTAAGTGGTGGGAATGAACTGGGTCTGGCCCATGGCACCGGCCCAGGAACCGGTCATGTTGGTCGCGGTGGTGTCGCCACGCTGGAGGATTTCCAGTGCTGCCAACAGCTGGGTCTGGGCAAACCCGGAACGGCGCCCCTGATGGGCGAGCGTAGCCAGCGAACGGATGACTGAGCGATCACCCATATTGCTGCCATAGTTGCTTTCCAATCCCCATATGGCGACCAGAATATGCCGATCCACGCCGTAGCTCGCTTCTATCTGCTGGAGGACGGTGGCGTGGCGGTTGAGCATGACTCGTCCGGTAGCCTGGCGCTGGGGCGATAGAGCACCTTCCAGGTAAACCCACACCGGCCGGCTGAACTCCGGCTGGCTCTGATCGGCTTTAAGCACCGCTGCGTCCGGCTGAATATCGCGGAAGGCCTCGTCAAACAGTGTGGCACTGATACCCGCTGCCAGGGCCTGCTGACGGAAATCGCTGCGCCATTGACTGAAGCTGCGTGTTTCGCTGCTTGTCTGCAGGTTCACGTTGGGCTGTACCGACGCTTCCAGCCGGCTCTCGGCGCAGGCGGTCAACACCAGCAAGCCGGCGCTCGCGGCGATAGCAGTACGGAACAGGGTTGTGGAGAATCGAACAGACAGATTGCGCATGTATCAGCTTCCGGTATTTCAGGTTCGGGCCCACTGTAGCATGTGAATCGTCAGGAACGCACCGCTGGGCCAGGCTATGGCTGTTTGAGAGTGCAGCGGCAAACAGGTTCCCTGTATGCGACACAAAAGCGTGTGCGAAGAGAATCGGCCGCTCCGCATCCGGAGCACTATACCTGCAGCGGGAGGCGGGTACCGGCAGCCTGAACCAGCAGCAGTGCCAGAGTATCCCAGGCCGAACCGCTTGCCTGTCCTTTGATCTGCTCGTCTGCCTGTTGCGCCTGGCGCAGCAGTGCGCCCCAGTTTTTTGCCGAGTTGCGTTGCAATGCCCGGCTCATGAGTGGTCTGCGCTTGTCCCATATGGGCGGGCGCTGACTGGCGAATGCCCGATCCGGGGGGATGCCGCGCTCGAGTTCGTGGGCGATACGGTACAGGCTGCGTAACTCACGGCTGATCGCCCAGAGGATCACCGGCGCTTCCACCCCTTCGCCACGCAGGCCCTGCAGAATGCGCAAGGCATGTTGAGCATCACCCTGGAGCAGTGCGTCGGATAGCTTGAAGACGTCGAAGCGGGCGTTGTCAGCAACAGCCTGCTGTACCGTTTCCAGATCCAGTTGCCCGCTTTCGCAGAATAACCTGAGCTTTTCGATCTCCTGAGCCGCCGCCAGCAGGTTGCCCTCAACGCGGATGCTCAGCAGGTCCAGCGCGTCCGGGGTAGCATGCAGTCCGGCTGCCGCCAGTCGGGTACGCATCCACTCGGGCAACTGATGCGGTTCGATTGGCCATACCTGCAGGAAGCGGCTTTGCGCATGATCCATCAATGCCTTGGCCCACTTGCTGCGCTGGGTGCTGCCGTCGAGACGGGGCAAGCTGATCAGCAGGGTGGTATCCGGTGGCGGGTTGTCCAGCCAGGCCAGCAGGACTTTTGCGCCGTCGTCGCCGGGCTTACCACTGGGAATACGCAGTTCGATCAGGCGCTGCTGGGCAAACAGGGACAGACTGTTGCTGGCTTCCCGTATCTGACCCCAATCAAAGCTGCGATCGATATGAAATACCAGCCGTTCCTCACTGCCGGCGGCGCGGCAGGCGCTGCGGATCAGGTCGGCGCTCTCGCCACACAGCAGCGGCTCGTCGCCGCTGACCACATACACAGGTGCCAGCCCTTCGGCGAGCTGGCGCTGCAGTTGTGTGGCATTGAGCTTCATATATCAGTCAGCCGAGCGCTCGAGAGCCTGCTCCCGGTCAGCCAGATCCTTGGCGGAGATACGGGATAAACGAACCATCAGCTGACGGGTCAGATCTTCGCGCATTTCACGCTGCAACAGGGCTTCTTCTTCGCTGCTGCCAGTCACATTGTCCCGGTCGCGCACATAACCACGCGTGGCGGATAGGCTTTCTGGCCCGATCAGCGGCTGACCAGCGCTGTTGGTGATCTGGAAGATCAGGCGGCGGCGCAGCTCATATTCAGCAGGAGTCGAGTGGCTGGCATAGCTGATGGCCTGGCGCTGCTGTGGCTCGTCCAATAGCTGCAGATGGTATGGCGCAGCGCTGTTGATCGTGACGCCGTTGGTGCGCAGTGCTTCCAGTACGCGCTGGTGCGTTGGGCCATTGTTATCACGCGCACTGACATGCAGCTCGTTCAGTTTGATGTCATCCACACCGGTGCCGCGCAAGTGGAAGCCGCAAGCGCTGAGCAGCAGGCTGGCGCCGAGTAAGGCGCAGCTCAACAGGTAGCGAGGTCGTTGCAGGTGCATGCCATTTCTCCGTTGTTATCAGTTGGCGACAATATTGACCAGCTTGCCTGGCACCACAATTACCTTGCGGATGGTCAGGCCTTCGGTAAAGCGCAGTACGTTTTCGTTGCTGCGTGCAGCGGCTTCCACCGCTTCGCGGCTGGCATCGGCAGGCACGTCAATATGGCCGCGCAATTTGCCGTTGACCTGAATAACCAGTTGCAGGCTGTCCTGCACCAGGGCTCCTTCATCCAGCTTTGGCCAGCCAGCATCGATTACCGGGTTCTGCTTGCCCAGTGCGCGCCACAGCGCGTGGGCGATATGCGGGGTGATGGGCGCCAGCAGCAGGGTGACTGTCTCCAACCCTTCCTGAAGGATGGCGCGATCCTGCACGCTGTCACGCGGTGCTTTCTCCAGTGCGTTCATCAGGGTCATCACGGCGGCGATGGCGGTGTTGAATTTATGGTGCTGGCCGATATCCTGGCTGGCCTGGCGAATCGCCAGATGAATGGCGCGGCGTACATCCTTCTGCGCGTCAGTCAGGCTGCTGGTATCCAGAGAATTGGCCGGGCCGTCAGTCGTGTGTTGCTGTCCCAGACGCCAGACGCGACGCAGGAAGCGCTGAGCCCCTTCCACCCCGGAGTCAGACCATTCCAGGCTCATATCGGGTGGTGAAGCAAACATCATGAACAGGCGGCAGGTGTCAGCACCATACTGCTCAATCATGGATTGGGGATCGACGCCGTTGTTCTTCGATTTTGACATCTTCTCGGTGCCACCGATTTCCACCGGTTGACCATCACTGGCCAGGCGGGCACTGAGTACCTTGCCCTTGGCATCCCGTTCAATTTCCACATCCGCTGGGTTGAACCAGGTACGGGCGCCTTTCTCGTCAATGCGGTAGTAGGTGTCGGCCAGTACCATGCCCTGGGTCAGCAGATTCTTGAAGGGTTCGTCGGAGTTGACCAGGCCTTCGTCACGCATCAGCTTATGGAAGAAGCGCGCATACAGCAGGTGCAGGATGGCATGCTCGATACCGCCAATATACTGATCCACCGGCAGCCAGTGGTTGGCAGCGGCCGGATCGACCAGACCCTTGTCGTGATGCGGGCTGGCGAAGCGGGCAAAGTACCAGGAGCTCTCAACAAATGTGTCCATGGTGTCGGTTTCCCGACGTGCTGGCTGGCCGCAGCGCGGGCAGTTGCATTCGTAGAATTCGGGCATTCTTGCCAGTGGACTTCCGGCGCCATCGGGCACTACGTCCTCGGGCAGTACCACAGGCAGTTGCTCGTCCGGCACCGGCACATCGCCACAGGCTGCGCAATGAACGATCGGAATCGGGCAGCCCCAGTAACGCTGACGGCTGATACCCCAGTCACGCAGACGGAATTGAGTACGCGGTGCGCCCAGTTCCTTCTGTTTCAGCACCTCACCGATGGCAGTGAAGGCGCTGTCAAAATCCAGCCCGTCGAACTCGTCGGAGTTGATCAGCTCGCCTTTTTCGGCGTAAGCATCCTGCCAGGGCGCTGGGGTGGCATTCCCCGCGGAGGTGCGAATAACCGTTTTGATGGGCAGGTGGTACTGGGTAGCAAACTCGAAATCACGTTCATCATGGGCCGGTACCGCCATCACGGCGCCTTCACCGTAGCCCTTGAGTACATAGTTGGCGATCCAGACCGGCAGCTTCTCGCCAGTCAATGGGTGCTCAACGAACAGGCGGGTGGCGCGCCCCTGCTTTTCCTGGGTGGCGATGTCGGCTTCAGAGACGCCGCCACGCTTGCACTCATTGATAAAGGCTTGCAGCGCTGGGTCGCTCTCGGCGGCCTGCGCAGCCAGAGGGTGTTCAGCAGCCACTGCCACATAGGTAGCGCCCATCAGGGTGTCGGGGCGGGTGGTGAATACCTTGAGCTTGCCGGCGTGGCCGATGGAGGCCTGATCGTAGGGGAAGTGGACTTCCATACCGACAGACTTGCCGATCCAGTTGCGCTGCATGGTCTTGACCTGTTCCGGCCAGCCGGTGAGGTCATCCAGTGAACTGAGCAGTTCTTCCGCGTAATCGGTGATGCGGAAGTAATACATGGGAATTTCGCGCTTCTCGATCAGCGCGTCCGAGCGCCAGCCGCGGCCGTCGATGACCTGCTCGTTGGCCAGAACCGTCTGGTCAACGGGATCCCAGTTTACCGTGCCGTTCTTGCGGTAGATTACGCCCTTTTCGAACAGGTGGGTAAACAGCCACTGCTCCCAGCGGTAGTACTCCGGAGTACAGGTGGCAAATTCCCGCGACCAATCGACGGCCAGCCCCAGGCTTTTCAGCTGGGTACGCATGTAATCGATATTGGAATAGGTCCAGGCGGCGGGGGCAACCTGATTATTCATCGCCGCATTTTCCGCGGGCATGCCAAAGGCATCCCAGCCCATCGGTTGCAGCACGTTCTTGCCCTGCATGCGCTGGTAGCGGGCGATCACGTCACCAATGGTGTAGTTGCGCACGTGCCCCATGTGCAGTCTGCCGCTGGGGTAGGGGAACATTGACAGGCAGTAGAAGGTATCGCGGTCGGGCGTTTCCTCTACCTTGAAGGTGTTGGTCTGTTCCCATTCCTGCTGGGCGGCGTGTTCGATTTCGCGGGGTGAATACTGTTCTTGCATGGGAGGGCTGTCTATTGACTCGTATGTCAGAGAAAAAGTGATGGGGCAGCATACACCACCGGGCCTTTCACAGGTAGTCGTATGCCATTCGTCGCGCTTGCCGGGAGAACTCGGGTGGGGGGACTATGCTAAGGGGCAAGGAGGTCCTCGATAGCTGGGTGGATGCGCTCTATATCGGGATTTCTGACGCGTCCAGTTGGTATGGACATGATAATAAACTCAGGGAGAATAGCATGAAATCATTGGATTCGGCCGCCCTGTGCAATAGCCGAGATACATCCTATGGACGCTTGCTAGGTCGATTGAATCAGGCCATGGACGTAGCCAGCACTCGACAATGGATGACCGGGCAGCTCAGTGCACCCGGTGAGCTGAAGATACAAGGTTTGAGCAATGCGGATTTGCTTCTGCTCAACCAGATCCTGCATAGCATGAATCTGGATGGTGCCGCGGCATCACCGACGGTCGTATCGGCGCTTTATGGCGCACAGCAATAGCACGGCCGCTATCAGTATGCCCAGCGGCCAACTACCCCAACGCAACCAGGGTGTGAGTCCGTCCCGGGGTTGCACATGGCCATGGAGTGCCAGTTGCTGAAATTGCGGAATCTGCGCGGTAATCCGGCCCTGATGATCAATCAGGGCGGTTACACCGTTGTTGGTGCCGCGAATCATCCAGCGGCCCGACTCCATGGCCCTCATCCGTGCCATCTGCAGATGCTGCAGCGGCCCGATGGATTCACCGAACCAGCTGTCATTACTGATGGTGATCAGTAGCTGACTGCGGGCAGCGAGGCGGGCGGCGAAGTCCGGATATACCGTTTCGTAGCAGATGAAGGGGGCAAGTTGGTAATCACCCACCTGTAACGGTTCCTGTTGCAGCGGCCCGCGGGAGAAGCTGGACATCGGCAGATCGAAGAAAGCAATCAACCCACGCAGCCATTCTTCAAACGGTACGTATTCCCCAAAGGGCACCAATTTGTGCTTGAGATACTGATTGGGTTGCAGCCCACCGACCATGATGCCGTTATAGATGCGCATGTTGCCTGCGGTATCGTATTCATCTACCGGAATGCCGGTAATCAAGGTGGTGCCCTGTTGCGCGAGGTTGGCGGCGATACCCTGAACAAAGGGCATGGCATTGCTGCTGAGGACCGGCACGGCAGTTTCCGGCCAGACGATGATGTCGGTATCCGGACGCTGGGCATAGCTCATGTCACGGTAAGTGGCCAGCGTGTAATCGATATGCGCCGGATCCCATTTGCGTGACTGCTCGATATCCGCCTGGATCAGGGCGACCGATAGCGGCTCGCCAGTCGGGCGTGTCCACTCGATCTGCCCGAGTAATGCACCCCCGCCCCAGATTGAGGCCAGCAGCAAGCCAGCCAGCACACTGTGGGACAGGCGACGCCACAGTGGCCATTCAGTAATCAGGCAGGCGCTCAGGACGGTGAAGAAACTCAGCAGCCAGACGCCGCCCAAGGGCGCCCATCCGCCCAGCCAGGTATCAGTGTGGGCGTAGCCTTGGTATAACCAGGGGAAGCCAGTCAAAAACCAGCTGCGAAAGAATTCCTGGGCTACCCACAGGGCAGCGAAACCGACACTGGCTAACCAGGCTGAGGCATCAGGTCGTAACCAGCGTGCCCACAACCAGGCGGACAGTGCCGGAATCAGCGCCAATCCGGCCACCAGTCCCCCGGTCAGCAGTGCTGCCAGCGGCGGTGCGGCATAACCGTGCACATGGATGCTGATGTAGATCCAGGAGACGCCGCTGAGAAACAGCCCGAGCCCCCAGAACCATCCACGCCAGAACGCCTGGCGGCCGGGTAACTGGCGTAGGCTTTGATACAGCAAGGCGACCGATAGCAGGCCCAGTGGCCAGAGGTCGAAAGGGGTAAAGGACAGGGTGGTCAGTGCGCCAGCAGCCAGTGCCAGCAGATGACCCCGCCAGCCCGGTGCGCGTAATAACTCAAGCAATGTATACAGCGCCGGCATCCGGTCTCCCCTTGAACATGATCCGATGGGCTCGCTGTGCGTGCCGTCGCGGCGAGGCGCCGCTGTAATAGAATGAATTCACCAAAGGACATCAGTTGCTGCTGAAACCGCAGACCGGCTTGCGGTGACAACTCGCCGCCCGGAGCAGCGAGGGTGCTCTCACCAAAGACCGCTCAGGGCTGAATCAGGCTGACCCGCAGCAGGTGGATGCGGCGGCTGTCGGCGTTCAGAATGCGCACCCGGAAGCCGTCCAGTTCGACAATTTCATTGCGCTTGGGCAGATGTCCAAAGGCATTCATTACCAGACCGCCGAAGGTATCGAATTCTTCATCGGAGAAGCCGGTATCGAACTCCTCGTTGAAGTCCTCGATCGGCGTCAGACCCTTGACCAGGAAGTCGCCGGAGGGCAATGCCTTGATGTATTCCTCATCATCAAAGTCGTGTTCGTCCTCGATTTCACCGACGATCTGCTCCAGCACGTCCTCAATGGTCACCAGTCCGGATACACCGCCGTATTCATCGATGACGATAGCCATGTGGTTATGTGTGGCGCGGAATTCCTTGAGCAGCACGTTCAGCCGCTTGGACTCCGGAACACAGGTGGCCGGACGCAGCATGTCTTTGATGTTGAAGCGGTCTGTGTTGCCTTCCAACAGCAGCGGCAGCAGATCCTTCGCCAGCAGAATGCCGAGAACGTCGTCGATGCTTTCGCCAATGACCGGGAAGCGCGAGTGGGCCGCTTCGATGATGGACGGCAGGAATTCCCGGGGAGTCTGGCTGGCCTTGATGGTGTTCATTTGCGAGCGGGGAATCATGATATCCCGTACCTGCATATCGGCCACCTGCAGGGCACCTTCGATGATGCTCAGTGCTTCTGCATCCAGTACTTCGTTACGCTGGGCGCTCCGCAGAAGCTCGGTCAGCTGCTGACGGTTGCGCGGCTCCTGGGCAAACGGTTGAACCAATCTCTCCAGCCAGGACTTCTGTCCGCTGCTCGGTCGGTCTTCGCTCATGGCACTCTCATTACTCGTTGGATTCAAGATAAGGGTCGGCAATGCCCAGCTCGGCGAGCAGCTGGCGTTCCAGTTGTTCCATCGCTTCGGCTTCGGCATCGTCAATATGGTCGTACCCCAACAGGTGCAGGCACCCGTGGATGACCATATGCGCCCAATGGGCTTCTCGGCTCTTGCCTTGCTCGGCTGCTTCACGGTTGACCACAGGTACACAGATGACCAGGTCACCCAGCAGCGGGATATTCAGTTCGGGAGGCAGATCGGCGGGAAAGGACAGGACGTTGGTCGCATAATCCTTGTGCCGGTACTCGCTGTTCAACGACTGGATTTCTTCAGCATCGACCAGGCGAATGGTCAATTCCTTGCCGGGGTCGTCACGCAGGGCCAGGGCGGCCCAGCGTACTAGACTGTCGTCGTCGGGTTGGTCGGGCGCGTCGCTGGCCCTTTGTATATCTACCTCAATGGTCATCGCGGCGCTCCTGGCGCTCCTGCTCCTGGCGTTGTTCAAAGCGGTCATAGGCTTCAACGATGCGTTGCACCAGCGGGTGGCGCACCACATCCTTGGATTTGAAGTGGGTAAAGCCGATCCCCTTCACATCCTTGAGCACATCCATCACGTGGGTCAGGCCAGAGCGGGTGCCGCGTGGCAGGTCGACCTGAGTGATGTCGCCGGTGATCACGGCGGTGGAGCCAAAACCAATTCGTGTCAGGAACATTTTCATCTGTTCCAGCGTGGTGTTCTGGCTTTCATCAAGAATGATAAAGCTGTTATTCAATGTGCGTCCGCGCATATAGGCCAGCGGAGCGACTTCAATGACCTGCCGCTCGATCAGTTTGGCAACCTGCTCGAAGCCGAGCATTTCATACAGCGCATCATATAGTGGACGCAAATAGGGGTCGATCTTCTGCGACAGGTCGCCCGGCAGAAAGCCCAGCTTCTCGCCCGCTTCTACCGCCGGGCGTACCAGCAGGATCCGTCGAATCTGTTCGCGTTCCAGCGCATCGACCGCACAGGCCACCGCCAGATAGGTCTTGCCGGTGCCCGCCGGGCCGATACCAAAGTTGATATCGTGCTCTTGAATGGAGCGCACATAGGCCTGTTGGTTCGGGCCGCGGGGCTGAATGGTCATGCGCTTGGTGCGCAGCACAACCGGTTGGTGATGGCTTTCCTGCTGCAACGCTTCGCTGAGGTTTTCCAGACCGGACTCCTGCAGATACAGGTGCACGGTATCCGGGGCCAGATCCTTGTTGTCGCGGGTCTCGCGGTACAACTGGCGCAGCACAGCTTCGGCGGAGCGGGTGATGGCCGGGTCGCCAATCAGCTCAAAATGGTTGCCACGATTGCGTACCTCGATGCCGAGGCGTTGTTCAATCAGGCGCAGGTTTTCATCAAACTGGCCGCAGAGACTGGCGAAGCGCCGGGAATCTATGGGTTCGATACTGAAACGATGGATAGTCAAGGGAGCGTTCAAATTGGTCTGTCAGGTGGCCATATGGCAGTCGGGGGAATACAGCATAGCGCGCAAAATGTTCCATGCAAAGCCGGCCGGCGACGGGTCGCCGGTGGCAGAAGCAGGATTCATCAATGCACGGTTTCGTTGAGCAGGGTGCCGCGTAAGGAGTGGGGCAGGGCTTCTTCAATCTGCACATCGACAAACTGGCCGATCAGGCTGGGATTGTCGCAGCGGAAGTTTACCACCCGGTTGTGCTCGGTGCGGCCCTGCAGCATGCCCGGATCCTTCTTCGAATAGTCGGTCACCAGAATCCGTTGGGTGCTGCCAACCATACGCCGGCTGTTCTCGAAGCCTTGTTGATTGAGGCGCGCCTGGAGAATCTGCAGGCGCTGCTTCTTCACCTCGGCCGGGGTGTCGTCAGCCAGATCCGCGGCCGGCGTACCGGGGCGGGCGCTGTAGATAAAGGAATAGGAGAAGTCGAAACCGATATCTTCTACCAGTTTCATGGTCTGCTCGAAATCCCGGTCGGTTTCGCCAGGGAAACCGACGATAAAGTCAGAGCTGAGGATGATGTCCGGTACGGCGGCTTTCAGCTTGCGCACCCGGGACTTGTACTCCAGCGCGGTATGGTTGCGCTTCATGCCGGCCAATACCCGGTCGGAGCCGGACTGTACCGGCAGATGCAGGTATTTCACCAGTTCAGGCACTTCGGCATGGGCACGGATCAGGCTGTCGGAGAATTCCAGCGGATGCGAGGTGGTGTAACGGATACGGTCGATGCCATCTATCTCGGCAACCACACGGATCAGATCGGCCAGGTCGGCGATGCCGCCGTCGTGGGTCTCGCCGCGATAGCCGTTGACATTCTGTCCCAGCAGGGTGATTTCACGTACACCGTTTTCGGCCAGATGCACGCATTCGGCCAATACATCATCAAATGGACGGCTGACTTCTTCGCCCCGGGTATAAGGTACGACGCAGAAACTGCAGTATTTGCTGCAACCTTCCATCACTGAAACGTAGGCAGTCGGGCCATCCACGCGGGGTTCGGGCAGGTGGTCGAACTTCTCTATTTCCGGGAAGGACACGTCAACCTGGGCAGTGCCTGTGCTGCGCGCGGCGTTTATCATTTCCGGCAGGCGATGCAGGGTCTGCGGGCCGAACACTACATCCACATAGGATGCGCGATCACGAATGGCGGTGCCTTCCTGGCTGGCAACGCAGCCGCCGACGCCGATAATCAGATCGGGATTTTTCTCTTTCAGCGGACGCCAGCGACCCAGTTCAGAAAATACCTTCTCCTGCGCTTTCTCGCGAATGGAACAGGTGTTGAGCAGGATCACGTCAGCCTCATCAGGCCTATCGGTCAGCTCCATTGCCTGATGTTCGCCAAGCAGGTCTGCCATGCGCGAGCTGTCATACTCGTTCATCTGGCAGCCGTGGGTCTGGATAAACAGTTTCTTTGCCATGGGGTTCGCAGCGTGGACTCGTGAAGAAAAACGGCGATTATACACGCTTGCCCCCGGCAATGTGATGGCGGTTGTCGGATCTCCGCCGGGCTGCAGGGTGCAACAGCTACTGGATGTGTACTGAACCTGACCTGCTGCTTGAATCGGTGGCAGATATGCTATGATCCGCGACCTTCGACTGGGTGCTCCCGCCACCCGGTATCCAGCCATAGATGTGCAATATGTGAGTTCCATGAGCAAAGATAAGCAGCAGCCCATTTTTCGAGTGATTTTCATCAATCAGGGCCAGGTGTTCGAAATCTATGCCCGGCAGATTTTCCAGAGCGAACTGTGGGGCTTTCTGGAAATTGAAGAACTGGTGTTTGGCGAGCGCTCGCAGATGCTGGTCGATCCCAGCGAAGAAAAGCTCAAGAGCCAGTTTGAAGGGGTCAGTCGCAGCTTTATCCCGATGCAGGCTATCGTTCGCATCGATGAAGTGGAGCGGGTAGGGCAGGCGCGGATAAGTGAGGCCAAGGCCGGCAGTAACGTGATGTCCTTTCCGATGCCGCCGGGGCCAGGGCCTAATCAGGACTGAGGGATGCTGCTCCCGGTTTCGCCAGCCGGTTGCAGTCGCCGCAATTGTTCCTCGCGGATGTGCCGCAGATAATCGCGAAATAATGCGCCGAGCACCTGAGTCGCCGCCGCTGTTTCCTCCTCGTTCATCTCTTCAGACAAGCGGTCGCCGGCATCCATGGCCGCATCATGGCCATTCACCGCAGCCATCTTCAGCATGATGTAAGCCTGCGGCAGGTTGCGTTCGACACCTTCGCCGGTCGCATGCATCAAGCCCAGACGGTATTGTGCTTCCGGATGCCCCTGGATGGACGCGTGTTCATACCACCGCAGCGCTGCCGGCAGATCCTGGTCGGTGCGTTCACCGTGGTAATACAGTTCGCCCATTTCAAACTGCGCTTGCATATCATCGGCTTCGGCCATCTCCCGGCAATTTTCCAGTGCCAGCGCCAGGCTCTGATCGTCCACGCGGTTTAACGCGCAACGCTCCTCGGTACTGATCAACAGCGGTTCCTGGCTCTGGGCCAGCGAGCTGGTGGCCGTGGCGAGCAGGGCGCAGAACACAAAGGTCGAGCGGATAGAGCTGGTCATGATGACAAGGCCCATTGACTGAAGGCGATACTGCCATTGTGCGCTGGTTTGCATTCCGGGCCAACCGCCAGCGTCGCTGGCGGCGGTGGTAGCGAGGCCGCTTCGGGTCATAGGACGGCGAAGGCGCGTTCAGCGGCATCAAGCGTCAGCTGCACCTCGGTCTCGCCATGGGCGATCGAGGTGAAGCCGGCTTCATAGGCGCTCGGGGCAAAATACACTCCCTGATCCAGCATCAGGTGGAAGAATTTGCTGAAGCGCTCGGCGTCACTGGCCATTACATCCTCGAAGGTCTGGATGGCATCTGCACCGCTGAAATACAGACCGAACATGCCGCCGACCTGAGTGGTCACGAAGGGCACGCTGGCCGCATCGGCGCGGTCCTGCAGGCCCTGCAGCATACGGCTGGTATAGGCCGTCAGCTCGTCGTGGAAGCCGGGACGGCTGATCAGTTTCAGCGTGGTCAGGCCGGCGGCCATGGCCAGCGGGTTACCGGACAGGGTGCCAGCCTGATAGACCGGGCCCAGCGGGGAGATGTATTCCATGATCTCGCGCTTGCCACCGAAGGCGCCTACCGGCATGCCGCCGCCGACAATCTTGCCGAAGGTGGAGAGGTCCGGTGTCACGCCGAAATGCGCCTGGGCTCCGCCCAGTGCAACGCGGAAGCCGGTCATCACTTCGTCAAAAATCAGCACCACACCGTGTTCGTCACAGGCCTCGCGCAGACCTTCAAGGAACCCGGGTACCGGCGGCACGCAGTTCATGTTGCCGGCCACCGGTTCGACGATGATGCAGGCGATATCCTTGCCAACCTTGCTCAGCGTTTCACGTACTGCAGCAATGTTGTTGTAGGGCAGGGTCAGGGTGTGCTGGGCAAAGGCCGCCGGCACGCCGGGGGAGCTGGGCACGCCAAACGTCAGGGCGCCGGAGCCGGCCTTGACCAGCAGGCTGTCGGAGTGCCCGTGATAGCAGCCCTCGAACTTGATGATGGTATCGCGGCCGGTGTAGCCCCGGGCCAGGCGGATGGCACTCATGGTCGCCTCGGTGCCCGAGCTGACCATGCGCACCATGTCCATGGACGGCACCATGGAGCAGACCAGCTCGGCCATCTCGGTCTCCATGGCGGTCGGCGCGCCGTAGGACAGACCATGCTCCAGCTGGCGGCGTACCGAATCCAGTACTTGCGGATGGGCATGGCCAAGGATCATCGGGCCCCAGGAGCCAACGTAGTCCACATAGCGCTTGTCGTCTTCATCAATGATGTAGGCGCCTTCGGCATGCTTGATAAACAGCGGGCTGCCGCCGACGCTGCGGAAGGCACGTACCGGGGAGTTCACGCCACCGGGGATGTGTTTCTGGGCACTGGCAAAAAGGGATTCGGAGCGGGACATGGGTAATCTCTCAGTTCTTGAACAGGGTATGAAAAGCCTGCGCGCGGCGCTGCACCTCGGCGGCCGAGCCGGCACCGAACAGGCCATGAATAACGGCCAGCAGATCGGCACCGGCAGCCATCAGTTGCGGTGCGCGCTCCAGGGTAATGCCGCCGATAGCAACTATCGGTGTGGTAAAACGCTGGCGCGCCTCGGTCAACAGCTCAGGCGTGGCGGCGGGGGCGCCAGGCTTGGTCTCTGACTGGAAAAAACGCCCGAAGGCAATATAACTGGCGCCGGCCTCGACAGCCCGGGCGGCGTAATCCAGATCGGCATGGCAGGTAGCACCGACGATCGCCTGGGGGCCAAGCTGCTGGCGGGCCTCGCGCAGCGAGCCGTCTTCCTGGCCCAGGTGTACGCCCACTTGCAGCTCGCTGGCCAGCGCCAGATCGTCGTTGATCAGCAGCTCGGCACCATATTGCTGACACAGCTGCTTGAGCTGACGGGCTTCGTCCAGCCGCCGGGCGGTGTCATTGCTCTTGTCGCGGTACTGCAGCAGGCGTGCGCCACCGGCCAGAGCGGCTTCGACGTACGGCAAGAGTCGGCCGTCGGCCAGCAGCGCGCTGTCGGTAATAGCGTACAGCCCGCGCAGGATCATTGGCAGAAGTCCAGCGGCAGACGCCGTGGGACATACTGACCCTTGCCGGGCTGTTCAGCGTCGCGCAGGGTGCGCCAGGTGTAATCCAGCGCCGTTTCCACCGCGCTGACCAGTTCCTGACCCAGCGCCAGACGACCGGCCAGCGTGCTGGCCAGCGTACAGCCGGAGCCGTGGTACTCGCCCGGCAGGCGGGCGCAGGTAAAGGTGTGCTGGCTGCCATCCTGACAATACAGGCGGTTATACACTTCCTGCTCGGTGCCATGGCCACCGGTGATCAGCAGGTTCTGGCAGAGTGGCAGCAGCTTGGCGGCGCACTCGTCGGCTGTGCCTTCCGGCAGTTCGGCCAGGATGCGTGCTTCCGGCAGGTTGGGCGTGGCGATGCGCGCCAGCGGCATGATCTTCTCGCGCATGGCATAACCGACTTCGTCCTTGCCCAGCGAACCGCCGCCACCTGCGCGCAACACCGGGTCGCACACCAGCGGCAGGTCAGGGTGGGCCTGCATGATCTCGACTACCGTATCAACCATTTCCAGACTGCCGAGCATGCCCAGCTTCACCGCAGACACTGTCATGTCGTTCAGCACCGCATTGGCCTGCGCCAGTACCCACTCACGATCCAGTACGCGGAAATCGCTGACATCAACGGTGTTCTGCACCGTCAGTGCGGTGACCGTGGGTGCGGCGTGGCAGCCCTGGGCGATCAGTGCTTCGATATCAGCCTGCAGACCGGCACCACCGCTTGGATCGTGGCCGGAAAGACAGAGAACAACGGGACGAAAGGGAGTAGGCGTAGTCATGGGATAAGCTTACCATCAGAGGTCAGGTATCGGTATGGCGGCAGCCAGACGCAGGACACAGCTGCAACAGCACGCCGCTCTCGGAAACCGCAGACTATAACAATAACCGGCGAGGGAAGCTGCGATGAAGAGCGTAGATAAATGGTTTGACGAGTACGGTGAAAGCCACCGCAACCCGCTGAACAAGCTGGTGCACTGGATCTGTGTGCCGCTCATTACTTTCAGTGTGCTGGGCATGCTCTGGGCGCTGCACCCGGTGGCGGCGATGGTTGCGGTTGGCCTGGCGCTGGCTTTCTATATGCTGCTGTCCTGGCAACTGGCGTTGGTCATGGCCATCCAGAGCCTGATCATGCTGTGGATACTCAGCCTCATGCCTGTCGTATTCTGGCCCTGCCTGAGCATCTTTGTACTGGCCTGGATCGGCCAGTTCATCGGTCACCAGATCGAGGGCAGGAAACCGTCCTTCTTCAAGGACGTCCAGTTTCTGCTGATCGGCCCCGCCTGGTTGATGGGTTTTGTGTTCAAGCGGCTGGGCTGGCGCTACTGAAGCGGCAGCTCCCGCCACTGCCCCGGCTGCAGATCGTCCAGCGACCAGTCGCCGATGCGCATTCTTACCAGACGCAGCGTCGGCAGACCGACCGCCGCTGTCATCCGTCGCACCTGGCGATTGCGCCCCTCGCTGATGGTGATCGCCAGCCAGGTGGTGGGAATATGCTGGCGAAAGCGCACAGGCGGATTACGCGGCCATAACAGCGGCTCGGCAAGCACATCCACTCCCGCCGGGCGGGTAGGGCCATCATTCAGCAGTGGACCGGCGCGTAGCTGCTGCAGCTGCTCTTCGTTTGGCTCGCCCTCCACCTGCACCCAGTAGGTCTTGCTCAGCTTGTGTTTCGGGTCGGTAATCTTCGCTTGCAGCCGGCCATCATTGGTCAGCAACAATAACCCTTCGCTGTCCCGGTCCAGCCGGCCAGCGGGGTAAACGCCCTGAATATCAATAAAATCCTTCAACGTCGGGCGCCCCAGCTCATCAGTGAACTGGGTCAACACGTCAAAGGGCTTGTTCAGCGCGATCAGCCTGGGCTGCGCCGGCGGCGGAGCAGGCTGGCGACGCGGCTTGCCGGAGCGAATCGGCGGGCGGGGTTTGCGAACAGGTTGTTTCATGCGGGGATTATAAGCGAGCGGCGAAGGCGTAGTCACCGCCACGCCGAAGTTACCCGAACCCGAAGCACCTCCAATGCTTACCGGCCGGGGTCGGTATGGCCTGTGGCCGAACCGTCTGCGGCCGGGGACGGCCGTAGACGAGCGCCATGGATGGTGGGGTGCGAGTTCGGCAACGGTCATACCCGTCCCGGGCCACTCTGATCCAGCAGCAACCAGCAGCCCTCAGCCCAAAGCACCAAGCAACTACCGGGTCCCCGTCGGCATACTGCGCTCCACCAGTCCCCGGACGTCCAGCCCGCGGGGCAGGGTGCCGAACGCGCGGCCACAGCCATCCAGTCGACTGGCAATAAACGCATCCGCCACCATATTGTTACCCGCATCCACCAACAGCCGCGCCTGCAACGCTACGGCAATATCCTCGGTGAGCTGCCTGGCCCGATACTGGATATCGTCCTTTTCGGCCAGATGCTGCTTCAACTGATCAACATGCCGCTTCAGCCGGTCGTTACCGGCGCCATCCTTCAGTTCGGCAAACAGCATATCTTCCAGGCCCGGCTCCTTGGCCAGGGCCCGCAGCACATCCAGGCACTGCACGTTCCCCGAGCCTTCCCAGATCGAGTTGACCGGTGCCTCCCGGTACAGCCGGGGCAGGATACTGTCTTCCACATAACCGGCCCCACCCAGGCACTCCTGCGCCTCATTGATCATCGCCGGGGCCCGCTTGCAGATCCAGTATTTGCCGATCGCCGTTGCCAGCCGGATAAAGCCCGCTTCATGGGCATCGGCAGCGTTATCCAGCGCCGCTGCCATACGCATGGTCAGGGCCAGGGCTGCCTCACTTTCCAGCGCCAGATCAGCCAGCACGTTCTGCATCAGCGGCTGTTCCACCAGCACCCGGCCACTCACCAGGCGATGCGCGCAATGATGCAAGGCCTGGGTCAGTGCCTGGCGCATCAGCGAACTGGAACCGATCATGCAATCAAAACGGGTCATGGCCACCATCTCGATAATGGTCGGCACTCCGCGGCCTTCCTCCCCGAGCATCCATGCCAGCGCCCCGTAAAACTCGACCTCGCTGGACGCATTGGCCTGATTGCCGAGCTTGTTCTTCAGTCGTTGGATATGGAACTGATTGCGACTGCCATCCGGACGGTGACGTGGCAGCAGAAAACAACTCAAACCCTTGTCCGTCTGCGCCAGGGTCAGAAAGGCATCGCACATCGGCGCAGAACAGAACCACTTGTGGCCGACCAGTTCGTAGGCCTGGCCTGGGCCGCCGGCATCCAGCGGTACGGCGCGGGTGCTATTGGCGCGCACATCGGTACCGCCCTGTTTCTCGGTCATTGCCATGCCGATGGTCAGGCCGCGTTTGTTTTCCATGGGCAGATTACGCGGGTCATATTCCCGGGACAGGATCCCCGGCAACCATTTTTCCGCGATATCCGGTTGCAGGCGTAGCGCCGGAACGCAGGCAAAGGTCATGGTCATCGGGCAGCTGGTGCCGGCCTCGGCCTGATTATGCAGGTACATGGTCGCGGCGCGCGCGACATATGCGCCCGGGCGCGGATCCGTCCATGGCGCACTGGTGATGCCGTGGGTAATGCCGGCCGTCATCAATTCATGGTAGGCAGGGTGAAATTCCACCACATCGACGCGGTGTCCGTAGCGGTCATGGCTGTGGAATACCGGTGGGTAGCGGTTGGCAAGAAAGCCTGCCTGCATCAGGGGGCCACCAGCCAGTTGACCATAGGCGCCGAGCTGTTCGCTTGCCCAGTCGCCCCGGTAGCGATGCACCCATTGTTGCAGGGGCAGGTCACTGTGGTAGAGGTTCAGGCCATCCAGCGGTGGGACCTGATTGGTGACTTCATGGGTTTCCGCGTGCTGGTGCAGGTTCATCGCTGCCCTCCGGGGAATTATTGTTGCGGGTCGTCAGCCCTCAACATTAGCAAGAATGATTGCCTTGATCACAAAACCGACTATGCCAAGGCCCAATGCAAAGAACAGTACTGCTGTGCCCCAGCGTCCCGCCTTGGACTTTTTGGCCAGGTCCCAGACGATAAATGCCATGAAAGCGACCAGCGCAAAAATGGACAGGGGCAAGGCGAGGGCTTCGAATTCTTCGTAGGACACCGGGGATCTCCATCAGATAAGGGGAATGATTATTTGACCAGATGCTCAAGGGGTAATTCCGTACTGGATACCACCTGATTGAGCACGAAGCTGGAACGGACGCTGGATACCCCTTCGATCCGGGTCAGGGTACCGAGCAGAAATTGCTGATAATGATCCATATCCTGGACCATCACGCGTAACTGGTAATCCGCATCCATGCCGGTCACCAGGGCGCAGTTCTGCACTTCCGGGCAGTTGCGGATAGCCGACTCGAAGTTGGCAAAGCGGTCAGGGGTGTGGCGGTCCATGCCGATCATGACAAAGGCCGTCAGCGTCAGTCCCAGCTTGTGCGGGTCCAGCAGCGCCACCTGCCGCATGATGTAGCCGGCTTCTTCCAGTTGCTTGACCCGGCGGGAGCAGGGCGAAGGTGACAGGCCGATGCGGTCGGCCAGTTCCTGGTTACTGATGCCCGCGTCATGCTGCAGCGCGGCCAGGATTTTAAGGTCGTAACGGTCAAGATCGGTGGGGTTCATCTTCTTTTCGTCTTTTTATTGCGGTTGTGTTGGTTGGTTTGACTGATTATTGCTTATTTGTGGCTGTAGCGTGCAATAAAAGGCAAGAAATGTCGCGAGTGGCTCGTTATCATAGTCACAAGTTTCAAGCCCTGGCCGGCAAGTCCAACCAGACGCTCCAGAAGAGCGACAGCGCGATGACAGCTTCCTACCGGATCTGCTCATCAACCGGCCACCCCAACCCACAAGGTCGAGGGACAGGCAGTATCCCAACAGGATATGTACGCGGACAGATGCCAACGGCCGACATTGTCGGCCGTTGGCGTTTCTGGCGTCCGGTTTTTCTCAGACCGGATCCTTGTGCACCAGTACTTCGGCCTGGGTAAAACGCTCCTCGATGGCACGGCTTACCTGTTCGCCCACTTCATGAGCTTCGTTCAGCGATAACTCGCCGGATATCTCCAGATGCAGCTGCATGAACCACTGCTGCCCCGATTCCCGTGTGCGCAGGTCATGCACACCGATTACGCCAGGTACCGCTCGAGCCAGTTCGAGAGCCTCCAGGCGAACCTCATCGGGCAGTTCATGATCCATCAGGATCTGTATCGCGTGGCGGCCGATCTGTATTGCACTGAAGGCGATGAGCAGGGCGATGGCGATACCGAACAGGGCATCGGCGCCGGGCAAACCGTAATGGGCCAGTAGCAGCGCAGCAATAATGCTGCCGTTCATCAGCAGATCAGCGCGGTAGTGCAGGGAATCGGCGCTGATCGCGGTAGAGCCGGTACGCTTGATGACATGGCTCTGAAAGCGCAGCAGCAACAGGGTAGCGACGATCGACAGCAACATCACCGCCACGCCATACCAGGCAGCGTCCAGCGGTCGCGGGTTACGCAGGTGGTCGATGCCCTGATGCAGCACCACCAGTGCCGAACCGGCAATGAACACGGACTGGGCCAGTCCGGCCAGGGCTTCAGCCTTGCCGTGACCGAAACGGTGGCCCTTGTCCGGCGGGGTGAGCGCATAGGCCACGGCAATCAGATTGATCAGCGAGGCGCCGGCGTCCATCAGTGAGTCGATCAGCGAGGCCAGCAGGCTCACCGAGCCGGACATGAACCAGACAGCCGCCTTGAGAAGAATCAGGATCACCGCCACGGCTACCGAGGCATAGGTTGCCAGCCGCAGTAACCGGTCGTTGTGCTGCTGTGTGGCCTGCCTTGAGTCGCCCATCAGCCGCGCACCCGGGCGTCGAGCAGGGCCAGTTGCTCAGCCGGCGGATGGTTCATCTGCACGGCCTGCTCCAGCGGCAGATTAAGGTCCAGATCCTTCTGCAGGATGGCCTTGAGTTTCAACGGATCAACGTCGCCGTCGGCATCGACGGCTTCGCCCAGCCGTTCCGGGGTCAGCGTGTAGCGCTCATCCGGAAAGTAGATGGCACCGGTGGTGAAGTCCACGGCAAAGGCGATCAGCCCCGGGATCACATAGAACAGCAGACCGATGCCATTGAGAATCGCCACGCCCGGGTCGATTTCACCGCTGATCTGTCCACGGCGTTCGGGATAGAACACAGTACCGCAGGCGGTCAGTTGGGTAGCCAGAGTGGTGCTCAACAGAATGCTGGTCAGAGCCTTCAAGCGCATGATAATCCTCATGGATTGCAGTTAACCGGATAGGCCATCACTATACGCTGCCCGGCTGATGCCTTGAAGGCGCAGGGCTATAATGCCGGCCTTTATGCCATGGCGAGAATTGATGAGCGATCTTCCTGTTAAAGCTGTACTCGGTGAGCTGCATCGACAATTGACAGATCATCCTGCCGTGGTGCTGCAGGCGCCGCCCGGCGCCGGCAAGACCACGCTGGTGCCACTGGCCCTGCTCGACGCCGCCTGGCTGGCCGGGCGCAAGATCATTCTTCTGGAGCCGCGCCGGCTTGCTGCCCGCGCCGCGGCCGAACGGCTGGCGCAGTTGCTGGGTGAGACAGTCGGGCAGACCGTTGGTTACCGTATTCGTCTGGAAACCCGGATAAGCGCTGCCACGCGCATCGAAGTGGTCACCGAGGGCATTCTGCAGCGTCTGCTGCAGGCTGATCCCGAACTGCCGGGCGTCGGACTGGTGATCTTTGATGAGTTTCACGAGCGTAGTCTGGACGCCGATCTGGGTCTGGCGCTCTGTCTGCAGACCCAGCAGTACCTGCGCGACGAGGGTAACCCGCTGAAACTGCTGGTGATGTCCGCCACCCTGGATGCCGCCGGCGTCAGCCAGCTACTGGACAATGCACCCCTGGTCAGCAGCGAGGGCCGCCAGTATCCGGTGCAGATCCAGCATGGCAGCACTGCCGCACCGGGCCAGCCGCTGGAGCCGCTGCTGGAGCAGGCGATACTGCAGGCGCTGGCAACCGACAGCGGCAGTCTGCTGGTGTTTCTGCCCGGCGCTGCGGAAATACGCCGCCTGCAGGCCCGCCTGCAGGAATCGCTGACAATCCATCCGGATGTAGATATTGCGCCCTTGTATGGAGAACTGGATTTTGCCGCCCAGCGCCAGGCCATCAGCCCGGCTGCGCCCGGCCGGCGCAAGATAGTGCTGGCTACGCCCATTGCGGAGACCAGTCTGACCATCGAAGGCGTGCGGGTGGTAATCGACTCCGGCCTGTGTCGCGAGCCGGCCTTTGATCCAGTCTCCGGCATGACCCGCCTGCATACCCGGAGGATTTCCCGTGCTGCCGCCGAGCAGCGCGCCGGGCGTGCCGGACGCACCGAGCCGGGTATCTGCTACCGCTTATGGTCGGCTGACCAGCATGCCCAGCTGGCGGCCCAGAGTCCGGCGGAAATACTCCAGGCCGATCTGGCGCCGCTGGCGCTGCAGCTGGCCCGGTGGGGCATTGATGATCCTGCTGAACTGGCCTGGCTGGACGCGCCGCCTGCGGCGGCCTTGCAACAGGGGCGGGATCTGCTGGTGCAGTTGGGCGCACTGGAAATAACCGATACCGGCTGGAAGCTCACCGACCACGGCGCGGCATTGGCCGAACTGCCCATGCATCCACGACTTGCGCATATGTTGCTGCGCGGTCAGCGGCTGGGCCTGGGCAGGCTGGCTTGCCGGTTGGCGGCGATTCTGGGCGATCGGGATCTGCTGCGTGGGGTGGAGGATGCCGATATCAGCCGCCGACTGGCCGCCTTTGATGCGCCACGCAATGAACCGGCGCTCGATCGCGGCGCCTTGCAACGGGCTCGGCAACTGGCTGAACAATGGCAGCGTTTGCTGGGTCGCAGCGCAGTTGAACCGGTTCTGACCGAGCCGGACAGCGAGCGCTGGGCCGGCTTGCTATTGGCGCTGGCCTACCCGGACCGGATCGCTATGCGCCGAGGCGAGCAGGGCAGTGACTACCGCCTGGCCAACGGCCGCTCGGCTGCGTTCGCTCAGGTGGATAGCCTGCAACAGCAACCATGGCTAGCGGTCGCCAGTCTTGGTGGGCATGCCAGCCAGCGTAACGCACGCATCTTCATGGCCGCGGCTCTGGATCCCCAGTGGCTGCCGCAGTACCTGCCGGAACTGTTGCAACAGGAGCAGACCCTGGAGTGGGATGCACGCAGTGAATCGCTGATTGCCGAACAGCAGCAACGCATCGGCGCGCTGGTATTCAGCCGTGAGCCGCTGCAAAGCATCGATCCTGCGCAGCGCAACCGTGCTTTGTGTGCGGTAGTGCGCAAGCAGGGTATCAACCTGCTGCCCTGGACACCGGCACTGCGCCAGTGGCAGGCGCGCATTCTGCTGCTGCGTGAGCTGGACCTGCAGCAGGGCGATGCGTCGGCCTGGCCGGATATCAGTGACCAGAGGCTGCTCGATACGCTGGAAGACTGGCTCGCCCCCTATCTGGACAAGGTCAGCCGCCTGGCGCACTTCGCCAATCTGGATCAACCGGCCATATTGACCAGCCTGCTGCCCTGGCCATTACCGCGGGAGCTGGACGAGCAGGCGCCGACCCACTGGGTCGTGCCCACCGGCTCGCGCATCCGCATCGATTACAGCGAAACCCCGCCGGTACTTGCCGTACGCTTGCAGGAAATGTTCGGCAGCCGTACAACTCCGCGCATAGCCAACGGCCGTATGGCACTTAAACTGCACCTGCTGTCCCCCGCCAGACGCCCGGTGCAGGTGACCCAGGATCTGGAAGGCTTCTGGAGCAGCAGTTATGCCGAAGTGAAGAAGGACATGAAGGGCCGGTATCCCAAGCATTACTGGCCGGATGATCCGCTGCAGGCCGAGCCGACTACCAGGGCCAAGCCGCGCAAATAAACCGGCAGCATCTCCCGATTGGCGAGCTTCCGCTCGCCTGCAGCTCTCGATCTCTATCGTGTCTTTAAGCGCAGCCTGGCCCCGCGTACAATGCCACCCCCGCTTTTCCTTCGGAGTTCGCCCATGGACAACACCAGCCAGATTCTTCAACGCAGCGCGGAGCTGTTTGCCGACCAGCGGCTGCTGCTGGTCAATCCTCCGGCGGACGGGCTTACCCGTGAGTTGCCGGCGGACTGGCACGTATGGACATGGGACTATTCGGTATTCCTCGGACTGCGCGGCAAGCTGCCGGAGCAGCAGCTGAGTTTCTCCCACCTGTGTCCGACCATCGAGAATCTGCAAGGCGCGATCCTGGTGATGCCCAAGGCCATCGAGCGGGCCGAGTACGCGCTGGCGCAGATGGCGCCGCAGCTTGGCGCAGATTGTCCGCTGTATCTGGTGGGGGAGAAGAAGGGCGGGATTACCCGTGCGGAAAAACTACTGGCTGGTCTGGGTGACGGGGCGGAGAAGCTCGACTCGGCCCGGCATTGCCAGCTATGGCGCACCCGCGTCACTGGCGATGCGCCGGCATTCAGTCTGACTGCTTGGCAGCAGGATGTGGTGCTCGATCTTGCTGATCAGCAGGTGCAACTGCTCAGTCTGCCTGGCGTTTTCAGCCATGGCCGTCTGGACGAGGGCAGTGCTCTGCTGCTGGACGAAATGGCGCCGCTACCGGGCGGTAAGGTGCTGGACTTCGGTTGCGGGGCAGGCGTGTTGAGCGTGGTGCTGGCCCGGCGCAATCCCGATTGCCGGTTTGAACTGGTGGATGTGGATGCGTTGGCGTTGTATTGCGCACGGCAGAGCCTGCAGCTCAATCAGGTGCAGGCTGACGTTTACCCCTCCGATGGTCTCAGCGATGTTCATGGGCGCTACGCTGCAGTGGTCAGTAACCCGCCGTTCCATACGGGCGTACGCCATGACACCAGTATCGCCGAGCGATTCTTCAGTCAGGTCACGCGTAATCTGGTACCGCGTGGTGAGTTGCGCATCGTCGCCAATGGCTTTCTCAGGTATCCGCCCCTGATCGAGGCGCATATCGGACCCTGCCAGGTGCTGCGCGAGAACAACAGGTTCAAGGTCTACTCGGCGGTCGCGCCAGGTTGATTCGGCCTGACAGTCTTGATAAAGTTCCGGCCGTCTTAGGGGAGTAGTCTCTCCGGAAGCCTGCCTTCCAAGGCAAACGTCAACATATTCGGCCCGCAGGCCGTGGCGTTTGCGACCTGCCGTTGCCCTCCGGGCGACCCGGGTCTGACGAGACCTTTGACATGGGAACACCAGCCGAGGGCGGGGGTGTGCCTGTGTCATTGAAATGGTCAACCCGCCCTCATATGGAAAATCCGTGGAAGCCTTTTTCGTTTCAACCGGGGTAGTCACGCTGGCAGAGATCGGAGACAAGACCCAATTGCTGGCATTGTTGCTGGCGGCGCGTTTCCGTCGGCCCTGGCCGATCATCTGGGGCATCCTGATCGCCACTGTCGCCAATCATGCATTGGCTGGTGCGGTCGGCCAACTGGTCGGTGAGCTGCTCAGCGAAACCTGGCGGTACAGCCTGCTGGCCATCAGCTTCCTTGCTGTGGCAGCCTGGACGCTGGTGCCGGACAAACTGGACGATGCCAATACCCCGCCGATCAGCCGCTACGGTGCCTTCATGGCCGCGCTGGTGGCATTCTTTCTTGCCGAGATGGGCGACAAGACGCAGATTGCTACCGTGGTGCTGGCCGCGCAGTTCGATGCCTACCTGTGGGTAGTCATGGGAACCACGCTGGGCATGATGCTGGCCAACGTGCCGGTGGTCTTTCTGGGTAACGCCGCCGCAGGAAAACTGCCGCTCGGGCTGATCCGGGGAATCACCGCGCTGATCTTTGCGCTGCTGGGCCTGTATGCCGGCTGGCTGGCGCTGAACTGACGCCACGGCGTCAGTGCAAGCTCCGAAGCGGCACGGCAAATCCTCATGCCGCGCCGCTGAACCCTTTCTTTCACATCCAGTTATATCTGGATTTATTATTCATAAAAAGAATAACCAAGTTCCAAAATAGTATTTTTAGCTATATGTCTTTCCCTCTACTATCTCTCCCGTCGATACCCCTTGGTATCAGGAATATGACCGGGAGCAAACCATGACCGCAACATCACAACTCCATGCGGCTGTGGACGACCAGAAGGTGTTGGCCGCAATAACTGAGGCGCTGAAAAGCATCCAGTTCGGTGCAGTGGAAATTACCCTGCATAACGGCCAGGTGGTGCAGATCGAACGTAAGGAAAAGATCCGCTTCCAGCCACCGACCAGAGCGTCCTGAAACCCGACCACGGGAAAGCCAGACTTTTTTATAAGCTATATCCCCGCCGACTGGATCGCCAGAGGTGGCCACAACATGGAGAGTCCCATGATACGGCGTACCACGATCAGTCAGTGCAGTCTCTGTAAAAGCGCCGCCGCACGAATGTGCCGGTAATCAGCACGGATCGCCATAGCTTTTTTTGCGCTTTTAACGAGAGAAATGAAGATGAAAAAAATTCTGCGTAATACCCTGGTGGGTGGTTTGGCCGCCCTGATTGCTGGCCCGGTACTGGCGGCCAGTGTGAATCTGCTCAATGTGTCCTACGACCCGACCCGTGAGTTCTACCGCGAATACAACGCGGCATTCAGCAAGTACTGGCAGGAGGCCAAAGGGCAGAGCGTCAACGTACGCCAGTCCCACGGCGGCTCCGGTTCCCAGGCGCGTTCGGTGATTGATGGTCTGGATGCGGACGTGGTCACCCTGGCGCTGGCCTATGATATTGATGCCCTGCGTCAGCATGCCGACCTGATTCCGGAAAACTGGCAGAGCCGGCTGGACAGGAACAGCTCGCCCTACACCTCGACCATCGTGCTGCTGGTACGCAAGGGCAACCCGAAGAACATCCGCGACTGGGATGACCTGATCCGCGATGGTGTGGAAGTCATCACCCCCAACCCGAAAACCTCCGGCGGTGCCCGCTGGAACTATCTGGCGGCCTGGGGTTACGCACTGAAGCAGAACGGCGGCGACCAGGCCAAGGCCTACGAATTTGTCAGCAAGCTGTTTGCCAACGTGCCGGTGCTGGACCCGGGTGCCCGTGGCGCAACCAATACCTTTGTACAGCGCGGTCTGGGTGATGTGTTCATTGCCTGGGAAAACGAGGCCTATCTCTCGGTTGAGCAACTGGGCAAGGGGCAGTTCGAAATTGTGGTGCCGTCGGTCAGCATCCTCGCCGAGCCACCGGTGACTGTGGTGGACAAGAATGTCGACCGCAAGGGTACCCGCGAGGTGGCTGAGGCCTATCTGCAGCATCTGTACAGCGACGAAGCCCAGCGTCTGGCGGCCAGGCACTATTACCGCCCGAGCAACCCGGAGATTGCCGGTGAATTTGCGGACAAGTTCGCGGATGTGGAGCTGTTCGGTATCGATGAGGTGTTCGGTGGCTGGGAAAAGGCGCAGAACGATCACTTCAACGATGGCGGCAAGTTCGACAGCATTCTCGAGAGTCTGAGCAAGCGCTGACCGGCGCGCTGGATCCCCGCGTTCGCGGGGGTGACGATTCCAGGCCGCTCACCTGTTCACAGGAATGACAGCTTGGGGCAGGGCGCAGATCCAGGCCCGCTCCCGTCATCCTCGGCGAAAGCCGGGGATCCATGCTTTGTCTGCATCCTCCATTAAAGGTGATACATGTTTTCCGCCACCAGGCAACGCAGGGTCATACCCGGTTTCGGGCTGACCATGGGCTTCACCCTGTTCTATCTGGGTTTCATCTTTCTCATTCCGGTGGGTGGTTTGCTGCTGTACACCTCCATGATGAGCTGGGATGACTTCTGGAAAGCCGTCAGCCACCCGCAGGTGGTGGCCTCCTACAAACTGTCCTTCGGTGCATCGCTGATTGGCGCGACCATCAACCTGGTATTCGGCGCGCTGGTGGCCTGGGTGCTGGTGCGTTACAGCTTTCCCGGCAAGAAGATTGTCGACGCGCTGGTGGATCTGCCGTTCGCCCTGCCTACCGCGGTCGCCGGTATTGCACTGGTCACGCTGTACGCCTCCACCGGCTGGGTTGGCCAGTACCTGAATGTGTTCGGCATCAAGGTTGCCTATTCGCAGCTGGGCGTGGTGATTGCGCTGACCTATATCGGCCTGCCGTTTGTGGTGCGTACCGTGCAGCCGGTACTGGAGGATCTGGAAGCCGAGCGTGAAGAAGCGTCGGCCAGTCTGGGCGCCAGTCGCTTCACCACCATCCGGCGGGTGATCCTGCCGTCGCTGATGCCTGCACTCCTGACTGGTTATGCGCTGGCGTTTGCCCGTGCTGTGGGGGAATACGGTTCAGTGGTATTCATCTCCGGCAACATGCCCTATCGCACTGAGATTACCCCGTTGCTGATCGTCTCCAAGGCCGAACAGTACGATTATCCCGGCGCTGCGGCGATCGGTACCGTAATGCTGGTTGCTGCTTTTGCCCTGCTGTTGCTGATCAATGGTCTGCAATGGTGGACGCAGCGACGTGGCCTGTGAGGATGACCCAATGACCACTCAAACCCTGACCCATGTGGCCAATCCGGAACTGGCGGCCCGCTGGCGGCGTGCCACCGAAGAACCGGCCTGGGTACGCTGGACGCTGATCGGCGTGGCACTGAGCTTTCTCGCGCTGTTTCTGGTGTTGCCATTATTGGTTGTCCTGTACGGCGCCTTTGAACAGGGCGTGCAGGTGTGGTGGGCAGCCATCAACGAGCCGGATGCGCTGGCGGCGATTCGCCTGTCGCTGATGGTGGTGCTGATTGTCGTGCCGATCAATCTGGTGTTCGGTGTGGCTGCGGCCTGGGCGATTGCCAAATTCGAGTTCCGTGGCAAGCCGATCCTTATCTCATTGATTGATATGCCCTTCGCCATCTCGCCGGTGGTGGTCGGGCTGATCTTCGTCATCCTGTTCGGCTCCCAGGGATGGCTTGGCCCCTGGCTGGCGGCCCATGACCTGCGCATCATCTTCGCGGTGCCGGGAATCGTCATCGTCATCGCCTTTGGCACCCTGCCGTTCATAGCCCGGGAGTTGATCCCGCTGATGCAGCAGCAGGGCAAGGAAGAGGAGGAGGCCTCGCTGACGCTGGGTGCCAGCGGCTGGAAGACCTTCTGGTACGTCACCCTGCCGAATATCAAGTGGGGGCTGATCTACGGGGTGATCCTGTGTAACGCCCGGGCACTGGGTGAATTCGGTGCGGTGGCGGTGGTTTCCGGACGGATTCGCGGCGAGACCAACACCATGCCGCTGCATATCGAGGTGCTGTACAACGAGTACATGTTCACCGCCGCCTTTGCCGTGTCCTCGCTGCTGACCGGGCTGGCGCTGGTCACCATTGCGATCAAGAGTTTTGTCGAGTGGCTGGATGAGCGTAAGGGGGAGGTGAACAGTGGAAACTGACCTGCAGCGTCTGCGCGCCAGCCTCTGGTACGAGCTGGTGCTCGAACCTCCCAGAACGGTTTCGCCGGGACACGGGCCCCTGGGAACGTCGAGCACCAGCTCGATGAGCGTACTGGCCGGCAACCTCGCAGGTACGAGCTGGTGCTCGAACCTGCCGGGCGGTTCGCCGGGACACTACAGGATTTATTGAGATCACAACCATGAGTATTGAAATCGATCAGGTAAACAAGCGCTTCGGCGATTTTGTCGCGGTAGACAATGTCAGTCTCACCCTCAATGACGGCGAACTGACGGCCTTGCTCGGCCCCTCCGGTTCGGGCAAGACCACCTTGCTGCGCATCATCGCCGGACTGGAGCAGCCGGACAGCGGACGCATCCGCTTTCATGGCCGGGACACCACCGATCTGCATGTCAGTGATCGCGGGGTCGGCTTTGTATTCCAGCATTACGCGCTGTTCAAACACATGAGCGTCTACGAGAACGTCGCCTACGGCCTGAACGTCAAGCCACGCAGTCAGCGGCCGAGCAAGGAGGTGATCCGCAAGAAGGTCATGCACTTGCTGGAAATGGTGCAGCTGGACTGGACCGCCGACCGCTTGCCATCGCAACTGTCCGGCGGCCAGCGTCAGCGTATCGCGCTGGCCCGGGCGCTGGCGGTGGAGCCCAAGGTACTGCTGCTGGATGAGCCCTTTGGTGCGCTGGATGCCAAGGTGCGGGCCGAACTGCGCCGCTGGTTGCGCCGGCTGCACGATGAAATCCATGTCACCAGCGTATTTGTTACCCACGATCAGGAAGAGGCGCTGGAGGTGTCCGACCGGGTCGTGGTGATGAACAAGGGGCGCGTCGAGCAGGATGGCAGTCCGGAGGAAGTGTACGATCATCCGGCCAACCCCTTCGTCTATCAGTTCCTCGGCAACGTCAATCTGTTCCACGCCCGGGTGCAGGACGGAGTTGCGCGCATCGGCAACCTCAGCCTGGCCGCTCCGGAATACGCCGGACAGCGTGACAGCCTGGCGCTGGCCTATGTGCGCCCGCACGATATCGAGGTGCTGAACGGGCGGCATGATGATGCTTTGCATGCGCAGATCGAGCTGGTGGCGGTGGTCGGCCCGACCGTGCGACTGGAGTTGCGTACCGATAACAGTGAAACCGTGGTGCAGGCGGAAATGAGCAAGCACCGGTTTCGCGAACTGGGCCTGATACAGGGCGGCGATGCCTGGATCAGACCGGTCAGCAGTCGGGTGTTTCTCGACGACAGTGAGCTGCGGGTGAGTTGAATCGGCTCTTGGTAGCGGTGGTCATTACCGCCAGCCAGGGGGTAGTATCCTCCGCATGCGAGGTGCCGGCCGATCCACGGTCGGACAGTCATGCGGGAGGATATGATGAGCGAGCAAACCTACGTACCCCCACGGGTCTGGACCTGGGACAAGGATAATGGCGGCAAGTTTGCCAGCATCAACCGGCCGATTGCCGGCCCCACCCATGAGCGCGACTTACCGGTCGGCAAGCATCCACTGCAGCTGTATTCGCTGGCCACGCCCAATGGGGTCAAGGTCACCATCATGCTTGAAGAACTGCTCGAACGGGGGATTGCCGAGGCTGAATATGACGCCTGGCTGATCCGTATCAACGAGGGTGACCAGTTCGGCAGCGGCTTCGTTGAGGTCAATCCCAACTCGAAAATTCCGGCCATGCTGGACATCAGTATCCATCCGCCGCTGCGCTTGTTCGAGTCGGGTTCGATTCTGCTGTATCTGGCGGAGAAATTCGGCGCGTTCATTCCGGAAGATATACGCGGGCGTGCGGAATGCCTGAACTGGCTGTTCTGGCAGGTTGGCAGCGGGCCCTTCGTCGGTGGTGGATTCGGCCACTTCTATGCCTATGCGCCGGAGAAATTCGAGTATCCGATCAACCGCTTCGCGATGGAAACCAAGCGCCAGCTCGACGTGCTGGATCGCTATCTGGCGAACAACCGCTACCTGGCCGGGGATGAATACAGCATCGCCGACATGGCCATCTGGCCCTGGTATGGCGTGCTGGTGGACGGCAAGCTGTATGACGCCGGTGAGTTCCTGGAGGTGCATACCTACAGCAATATCCAGCGCTGGAAAGATGAAATCGCCGAGCGCCCCGCAGTGCAACGTGGCCGCAAGGTCAACCGGACCTGGGGCGAGCTGGATGAGCAGGTGCCGGAGCGGCACTCGGCAGACGACTTCGACTGAGTTTTTTACCGGTCAGCGGGGCTGGAATCGCACGGACTGCATTTCCTGCAGGCGGCTCAGGGTGCGCTGGAACGGGAAGGTGAGGGCGCCGCGGGTGTACAGCTGCTGCAGTGGCACATCCGCCTCGATATACAGCGGCACCCGCCGGTCGTAGCACTCGTCCACCAGCCCGATCAGCCGGCGCACGCTGTCATCCTGTTTGGACAGCGGCGCCAGTACCCGGTCGCCGGCCCTGACCTGCTCGGCAGCATCTTCTGTGCCCCGGGCGATGCGTACTTCCTCGGTCGCGCCGCCCAGTTGCGGCACCCGGCCCAGTAGAATGGCCGGGTAGCGATCACACAGGGCAATGAAGTCCAAGGCCGCCAGCGGGCGCTCGCACAGCTCGGCAAAATCGAACCAGGCGGCGGCGGGGCAGTGCCGGATGGGGTTCAGGCTCTGGTGATTCAGTTTGATGGGATCCGTGCTGCTGCCCAGTTCGCCACAGAGCTGCTGGAATACCCCGCCCAGCGCCTGTCCATCCGCCACCCAATAGCGCTGCACAGCTTCGGCCGGATGCAGGCGGTGATCCTGGCCGCCATCCACATTGAGCACCTGCATGTGCTGTTCCAGCGCTGCAATGGCGGGCAGCAAACGCTCGCGGTTATGTCCATCCTCGTACAGTTGCTGGGGTGGCTGGTTGGAGGTGACTACCAGTACCAGCCCTTCTTCAAACAGCGTGATGAAGAGGGTAGAGAGAATACTGGCATCGCCGATATCGCTGATGAACAGCTCATCAAAACACAGTACCCGCACCTCGCTGGCCAGCTCCCGGGCAATCACCTGCAGCGGGTCGGCGGTACCGGTCAGCTGGAACAGTCGGCGGTGCACCCACCGCATGAAGTGATGAAAGTGCTGGCGCCGGCTGGGTACGCTCAGGCTGCCATGGAACACATCCATCAGCCAGGTCTTGCCCCGCCCGACCGGGCCCCACAGATAAACGCCCCGGGGCACCTGTTCGGCGGCATCCTGCTGCAACTGTTGGTGCAGATGATCGAGCGCCAGAGCGGCCTGTTGTTGGGCGTCATCCGGAACAAAGCCCTGCTGCAGGGCGGTCTGCCAGGCCTGCAGCGGGCCGGGGAAAGAGGTAAGTGAAGTCATGGGCGCTATGGTCGCCCACAGATGGCGGAAATACCAGACGCCATAGGTAGCGTCTGGCTGGCTGAGGTCAGGTTTTCGCGCTTCGGAGTGGAGAAAATTCACCGCCGGCATGTTTTCGGCGCTGAGCTTGAGATCTGCGCCGATCTTCCGCCGCACGTCCGCAAATGCCTGCCTTGATTACAGGGCTGTGCAGCCGGATTTAAAGTACCATTTCCCCTGAGTGAAATCAGCGTAGCGGAAATGCGCGCCATCGGACGGGAGCCCGGAGTGACTGTATGTGTGAATTGATGGGTATGAGTGCCAACGTGCCAACGGATATCTGCTTCAGCTTTTCCGGCTTGATGCAGCGTGGTGGCAACACCGGGCCGCATTGCGACGGTTGGGGTGTGGCCTTCTACGAGGGGCGCGGAGTGCGCTGCTTCCATGATCCGGCGCCGTGCCATAGCTCGGCGATTGCCCAGTTGATCGAGAGCTATCCGATCAAGTCGGAGAATGTCATCTGCCACATACGTCAGGCCAATGTCGGCCGGGTCACCCTGGCCAATACCCATCCCTTTACCCGGGAGCTGTGGGGTCAGTACTGGACGTTCGCGCACAATGGCCAGATCAGCGATTTTGCGGCAGGTGAAGGGCCTTTCCAGCCGGTAGGCAATACTGACAGTGAAGCGATCTTCTGCGACCTGCTCAACCGCCTGCGCCAACGCTTTACCGAGCAGCCCAGCCAGATCGAGATTCTCGATTGCCTGACCAGCGCCTGCGCCAAATACGCGGCGCGGGGCGTGTGCAATATGCTGCTGAGCAATGGCGAGTGGCTGTTCACCCTGTGTACCAGCAAACTGTCCTGGGTCACCCGGCGCGCGCCCTTCGGGCCGGCACAGCTGAGCGATGTGGAGCTGGTGGTGGATTTTCAGGAGCACACCACGCCGAATGACGTGGTAACAGTGATTGCCACCCAGCCGCTGACCAGTAACGAGCAGTGGCAGCTCTACCAGCCGGGGGAGTGGCGCTTATGGCAGGGCGGTGAGACCTTGCTGCAGGGCAATGTTCTCGAAAGATGAGTTGGCGTGTCGTGCTGGGTCACGACACAGCTGGCATCCCATGCTGACGGGCGGGATGAACCCCTTCACGGCTCAACACCCAGCTGATTCTTCAGACTCGCCTGCGACACGTTGCTGCCTGGCGGCAGGCTGCGGGTAATCCAGACGTTCCCGCCAATGGTCGATCCTTCGCCAATGGTGATGCGCCCGAGAATGGTCGCTCCGGCGTAGATCACCACGTCATCCTCCACGATCGGGTGGCGCGGCTGGCCCTTGAGCAGCTTGCCCTCACCATCCGATTCGAAGCGCTTGGCGCCCAGGGTGACCGCCTGATAGATGCGTACCCGCTCACCGATGATGGCGGTTTCACCGATCACCACGCCGGTGCCGTGGTCGATAAAGAAGCTGGAGCCGATCTGTGCGCCTGGGTGGATATCAATACCGGTACCGGAGTGGGCCAGCTCGCTGACGATGCGTGCCAGCAGGGTCAGCCCTTCCTTGTACAACAGATGGGCAATGCGGTGATGGGTGACCGCCATCACGCCGGGATAGCACAGCAGTACCTCATCCACCGACTTGGCCGCCGGATCGCCATGGTAGGCGGCCATCACATCGGTATCCAGAATACGCCGCAGTGTTGGCAGTTGAGCGGCGAAACGACGAATGATGTCATGTGCCTGCCGCAACAGTTCCTCTGTCTCCAGCGGGTTCTGGCGGTGTGTATGGCGCAATTCCAGTACCGCCTGTTGCAGCAGCGAATTCAGCGCCGAATCCAGCGTGTGGCCAACATAGAAGTCTTCATTGGCCTTGCGCAGATCGGCCGGCCCCAGACGCATGGGAAACAGCGCGCCGGTCAGTGATCCGATGATGGACTGCATCGCTGTGCGCGACGGCAGCTCCCGGTCACCCGGCTCAAGGGTGCGGCCCTGGGCCGTCCGCCATTCCGAGCGGGCGGCGCGCAGTTGATCGACGATGTTATCCAGCTGCCAGTTATGGTCGTAGGTCATGGCTCAGTGTTCTGTGTGCGGAAGACGCTCCATGGTAGTCACTCCGGGCCGCGGCGCAAAGCCCGAACATATAATGAGAGCCCCATCGTTCTGTCTGAACTCCCCCGCGCTGGCATCCGTCGTAACTGTATGAGGATCCGATTCAGTCCAGCACCAGAGGAGATAACGCATGTACCAGCACATCACCCCGGCGGATTTGCCGGAGCTGTTGAAATTGCAGGGTCAGACCTTTCTCTCGCTGTATATGCCCATGGCCCGATCCTTTCCGGATCAGGAACAGAACAGGGTGCGCTACAAGAACCTGTTACGCGAGCTGCGCAGGCAACTGGATGGCGACAGCGATCCGGCCCGGCTGGCCATGCTGGAACCCTTCGAAGCGCTGCTGCACGACGATGCTGTATGGGCCAGCCCCCGCGATGGTCTGGCAGTCATTGGCGGCGACGGTGTGTTCAAGGTGTTCTCCCTGTATCAGGCGGTGGAAGAGCAGGTGCGGGTCGGGCATCAGCTGTATATCCAGCCGCTGCTGCGGGTCAGCCAGTCAGCGGGTGCCTATCAGGTGTTGTGCGTCACACGTGATGCGGTGAGGCTGTTTCAGGGCGACCAGCATGTATTGCATGAGGTCGATCTGCATCCGGATGTGCCACGCAATCTGGAGCAGGCGCTGGGCGACGAACTGACTGGCAAGAATCAATCCGGCAACCCCCATGGCTTCAGCCGCGCGGCGGACAGAACCAGTGGCGCTGCCCGGCATGAGGCGGGCGGTGGTGGCAAACAGGAGGAAATCGATATTGACCGCGAGCGCTACTTCCGCGCCATTGATAAGGCCATTGTCGAACATCACGGCGGTTCCGGATTGCCGTTGCTGCTCGCTGCGCTGCCGCGTAATCAGGCAGCTTACCGCGCCGTCAGCCATCATCCGCAGTTGCTGGAGGAGGGCATCGCCCATGACCCCGGTCTGTTGGATGCCGCCGCGCTGCGCGAGCACGCCGCAGAGATCATTACCCGACGGCACAACGCCTGGCTGGACAGCCTGCTGGAGCGGTATGGCGCAGCCCGGGGCGGTGGCCTGGCGTCGGATGATATTGCCGAGATTGGCGAAGCGGTAGTGGCCGGACGGGTATCGGTATTGATGGTCGAGTCGGGACGCAATCTGCCGGGCAGGGTTGATACGCAGAGCGGTGCTGTACAGCTGGATGATGCGACCGGAGACGGGAAAGCCAATGGTGCTGGCCCGGACGTACTCGATCAGTTGATCCCGCATGCCATGCAGAACGGCGCGGAGGTAGTAATACTGCCGCCCGGATTGCTGCCTGGCGAAAGCGGTGCTGCGGCGGTGTTCAGATTCTGAGCAGGCAGGATTGATTGCGGGCCGGGTAACGCCGGCCCGCGATCAGCTGTCATGCGTTTCTATCGGGAGCTTTACAGTTTGGCGATGGATACCTCCGTGGATTTAACGAAGGCGATGACTTCCGATCCGATGCGCAGCTCCAGTTCGTCGACCGAGCGGGTGGTGATCACCGAGGTCACAATGCCAGCTGCGGTCTGCACGTCGATCTCCGAGAGCACATCGCCACGGATGATCTCGCGGATCTGGCCCTTGAACTGGTTGCGTACGTTGATTGCCTGAATAGCCATTTCTACTTTCCTTATCAGTGTTTGAATCAGAGTGCCCAGCGCAGTTGCGCAGGCAGGGGTTGTATTTTTTCCGGGCGTTCCGGATGGGTCGGATTGGCCAGTACACGGTTGAGAACCTGCGCTTCCAGTTCCGCCAGCAGGAACGAGCCGTGAGCGCGGGGTCGGATAACATCAATGTTCAGATCCAGCCCGATCTGGCCTTCCTCGATCAGGATGACCCGGTCCGCCACCGCTACCGCTTCGGCCACATCATGGGTAACCAGCAGTACGGTGAAGCCATGCTGGCGCCAGAGTTTTTCGATTAATTGCTGCATCTCGATGCGGGTCAGCGCATCCAGTGCACCCAGCGGCTCGTCGAGCAGCAGCAGGCGCGGCTTATGAATCAATGCGCGGGCCAGCGCGACGCGCTGCTTCTGCCCACCGGACAGGGTGGCGGGCCAGTTATTGGCCTTGTCTTCCAGCCCCACCGCCTGCAAGGCTTCCAGTGCCTGCGTCCGCCAGTTGCCGGTCAGGCCAAGACCGACGTTGTCGATCACCTTCTTCCATGGCAGCAGCCGGGAGTCCTGAAACATCAGCCGGGTGTCCTCCCGGCTTTCATGCAGGGTGCGTTCGCCGGCCAGCAATTCCCCTGAGGTAGGCTGATCGAGGCCGGCCAGCAGGCGCAGCAGAGTGCTCTTGCCGCAACCGCTGCGGCCGACTACCGCAACGAACTGGCCAGCGGGTATGTCCAGGTTGAGCTGTTTGAGTACCGCCAGATCGGCAAAGCGCTTGTTCAACTGGCGCACCGTCAGCGGCAGCCCGCTGGTTGTGCGTGGAGGTTGCTGTGCGGTCATCTGTCCGCTCCTTTGATCTGGTAGGCCGGATGCCAGCGCAGCCAGGCCCGTTCAAGAAAGCGGGCGGCCAGGTCGGCCAGCTTGCCGAGCACGGCGTACAGCACAATGGCCAGTACCACTACGTCGGTTTGCAGGAATTCGCGGGCGTTCATCGCCAGATAGCCGATACCGGCACTGGCGGAAATGGTTTCGGCCACGATCAGCGTCAACCACATGAAGCCCAGCGCGAAACGCAGGCCGACCAGAATGGATGGCAGCGCACCGGGGAGAATGACCTGACGGAACAGCGCGAAACCGGACAGGCCATAGCTGCGGGACATTTCCACCAGCGCCGGATCCACGTTGCGGATGCCGTGGTAGGTATTCAGATAAATCGGGAACAGGGTGCCCAGCGCCACCAGAAAGATCTTGGCGCTCTCATCAATACCGAACCACAGAATCACCAGCGGAATCAGCGCCAGATGCGGCACGTTGCGGATCATCTGTATCGAGCTGTCCAGCAACCGTTCGCCCCAGCGGGACAACCCGGAAATGAAGCCCAGCACCAGACCCAGACCACCACCTATGACCAGGCCGACAAAGGCCCGCCAGCTGCTGATTGCCAAGTGCTGCCAGATTTCGCCGCTGCTCAGCAGCGTCCAGCCGGCCAGCACCACAGCACTGGGCGCAGGCAGAATGCGGCTGGATAGCAGACCGCTGCTGACGGACAGCTGCCAGCCGCTCAGTAGCAGTAGCGGCAGCAGCCAGGGCGACAGTTGCAGTAATAGCTGTCGACGGGGTGTGTGCATGATCTTGTCCTCAGCTCTGCGCTGCTGCAGGCAGGATGTCGTTGGCAATCATCTCGCCAAAGGGGCTGATGTACTGCTTGTGCCCGGGCTGTGCCGGTTGGGCAATATCCAGATGCGGGAACAGCAGTTCGGCCACGCGGTAGGACTCTTCCAGATGCGGATAGCCGGAGAAGATGAAGGTGTCGATACCCAGGTCGGCATATTCCTGAATGCGGGCGGCCACGGTCGGGCCGTCGCCGACCAATGCTGTGCCGGCACCGCCGCGCACCAGGCCAACCCCGGCCCACAGGTTGGGACTGACTTCCAGATTATCCTTGCTGCCGCCATGCAGAGCGGCCATGCGCCTTTGCCCGACTGAGTCGAAACGCGCCAGTGACGCCTGGGCGCGGGCGATGGTGTCATCATCCAGGTGCGATATCAGTTTCTCCGCAGCCTGCCAGGCCTCTTCGTTGGTTTCCCGGACAATCACGTGCAAGCGGATACCAAAACGTACCTCGCGCCCCTGCAGTGCCGCCTTCTCACGCACCTGCTGAATCTTTTCCCGTACGGCCGCCGGTGGCTCGCCCCAGGTCAGATACAGCTCAACCTGCTCAGCCGCCAGATCCTGCGCAGCATCCGAGGAGCCGCCGAAGTACAACGGCGGACGTGGTTGCTGTACCGGTGGGAAGAGCAGTTTGGCGCCCTTGACCTGAATGTGCTTGCCGTCGTAATCCACGGTTTCGCCTTCCAGCACCTTGCGCCAGATTCGAGTGAACTCCACCGAGGCCTCGTAGCGTTCGGCATGGCTCAGGTTGAGGCCGTCGCCGGCCAGTTCGTCCGGATCACCACCGGTGACCAGATTGAACAGCGCGCGGCCGTTTGACAGGCGATCCAGCGTGGCGGCCTGCCGCGCTGCTACGGTTGGGGAAATGATGCCCGGGCGCAGTGCGACCAGAAATTTCAGGCGCTGGGTGACTGGGATCAGCGATGCGGCCACCAGCCAGGAATCCTCGCAGGAGCGGCCGGTGGGGATCAGCACCCCGCCATAACCGAGTTTGTCTGCGGCCTGGGCAATCTGCTGCAGATAACTGTGATCTACAGTGCGGGCGCCGATGGTGGTACCCAGATAGCGGCTGTCGCCATGGGTGGGCAGGAACCAGAATATATTCAGTGACATGTTTCGTTCTCCAGTTGTATATGATGCAAATGTTCAAGTATTCAGTTGCTATGGGCCGAGCGCCGAGCGCCGAGCGCCGAGCGCCGGGCGCCGGGCGTCGCAGGCGTAGCGCAGCTGCGCTACACCCCGGGTTGTGCTGCCCTTAATTCGCCGCGCCGGTTTGTGCCTCAGGCGTCCAGATCACGTCGCGGATATTCAGCTTCTTCGGAATCAGCTTCAGCTCATGGAAGGTGTCAGCGATCCGTTGTTGCTGGCTGATGACGTCGTCGTTCAGCGGTCGGGTGTCGTGGCTCTTGCGCTCTATGGCGAGGCGAGTGATGGCGTTATCCAGGCCGATCAGCGGGGCGACCAGCGCACTGGCCTCGTCGATATTGTCGACCGCCCACTGGCCAGCCTTGTGCAGCTCCTCGGTGAGGATATGGATGACCTCAGGGTTGGCGTCGGCGTAACCGCGGCTGGCCAGATAGAACTGATGGTTGCTGACCAGGCCGGTGCCATTCACCAGGGTGCGGGCCTGCAGCTGCTGCTCGGCGGCGGCCTGGAAGGGGTCCCAGATCACCCAGGCGTCTACTGCACCGGTTTCAAAGGCGGCACGTCCGTCAGCTGGCGGCAGATAGATGGGGGTGATATCGCGGACGCTCAGGCCGGCGTCTTCCAGCGCGCGCACCAGCAGATAGTGCACGTTGGAGCCCTTGTTCAGCGCTACGCGCTTGCCCTTGAGCTCGGCGACGCTCTGGATCGGTGAGTCTTTCGGCACCAGAATGGCCTCGCTGGTCGGCGCCGGCGGCTCATGCGCCACATACAGCAGATCGGCCCCAGCGGCCTGGGCAAATACGGGGGGTGTTTCGCCGGCGCTACCGAAGTCCACCGCGCCTACATTCAGCCCCTCAAGCAGCTGAGGCCCGGCGGGGAATTCAATCCAGCGTACATCCACGCCCTGTTCAGCAAGCCGACGATCCAGATCGCCGTTGGTCTTGAGCAGGGTCAGTGTGCCGTACTTCTGAAAGCCGATACGCAGGGTGTCAGCGGTTGCTTGTGTTACAGCGCCGAAGGTCACAGCAGCAGTCAGTAGTGCTGCCAGACCCCGACGCAAAGTGACCGGTTTCATGGTCGTCTCCTTTGCAGTGGTGTTGGTAGCCTGCTGACCCGTTGACGGGCGAGTAAGGCGGGGTGACCCGGGTGGGTCGGTCAGATGCTGCAGCGAGCCTGAATCAAGCGGTCATTCAACAGGTTCGGATCGATCGGTGCGGGCCGGCGGGCCAGCGCCGCAGCAAATTGCTCCAGTGCTTCATGCAGCCGACTCAATAGCTGCTCATTGAACTGCGGCGGCTCGCCGTACTGGATCAGATCATCGGTGGCGAATACGCCCTGCAGGGTTTCCTGCGCCTTGAGCGCGGCCAATACCGGCTTCAGGGCATAATCCACTGCGAGCATATGGGACTGTGTGCCACCGGTAGCAATGGGCAGCACGACCTTGTATGCCAGAGCGCGTTCGGGCAGCACATCCAGTAGCACCTTGAGCGCACCGGCAAAGGACGCCTTGTACACCGGCGTGCCGACAATCAGTCCATCCGCCCGACTGACCTGCTCGATAAAGCTGCGAATACCCGGACTGCTGAAGCGCGCCAGCAGCAGCTCGGCCGGGTCGAACTGGTGAATATCAAAATGCACCCGTCTGATGCCCCGTTGCTCCAGCCAGTGGCCGGCCTGATCCAGCAGCAACCCGGTGCGCGAGCGTGGGCTGGGACTTCCGCCAATGGTGACTACGAGCATGTGGTGCGTTCCTTGTAGATATCTGTTCGGGTGCTGTGTTGGGAGACCAAGGTATCAGCCTGTTTATATTTCTCTAAATCATTAATTATCATCTTGTAATCACTTTTTGATCTATAGGTTTCCATCGTGTTCGGTGGTGCAAACTGGGGTGAAATCTGCCGGGTGGGAAAACAGAATGCCCCAACTGTCGCCAAGCCATTCATGGAAGCGGATGGTGCCTGCGCTGGAATCCTGTTCAAAATCGGGGGCGATGTCGCCCAGTCTGATGCTCATGTTGCTCTCCTGGAAACCGTGGGCCAGCGAGTGCGGTGCTGGCGGTGGAGAACACTATGCAGGCTTGTAATATGAAACAAAAAGAATAAATATCGATCTTGTTATCTCTAATAATTATAAGAGAGGTGAGGCACAAGCTTTTCCTGTATTGCCATAAGCTAATTTCAAAAAAGTATTTATTCTTCTGTTTTTAGATTGTTTAGCTTTGCTCCACCGGATCACCGGACTGTATTGAGGCTCGCCTCACCTGTTCCCTGATCCGGCTCTGCATTGCAACGAGACGGATCAATTCCCGTTACGTTGTTGTAGAGAGAGTTACATGAACACTTCAGGCAAGACCTCATTGTGGAAGCGCGGCACCTTGCTGGCTTCCCTGTTTACCGCCGCCAGTCTGCTGTTCGCTGGGGCAGCGGCGGCTGAAGCCACAGTACGGATTGGCTTTCAGAAATCCTCCACATTGATCACCCTGCTGCGCAGCCAGGGCACCCTTGAACGGGCGCTGGATGAACAGGGCGTCAAGGTGTCCTGGCATGAGTTTCCCAATGGTCTGCCGCTCCTTGAAGCGCTGAATGTCGGCAATGTGGATTTTTCTGCCGATGTGGCCGACACCGTGCCGGTATTTGCCCAGGCCGCTGGCGCGCGTCTGGTTTATGTCGCTCAGGAAGCGCCGTCACCCACCGCTCAGGCCATTCTGGTACATGGGCCCGCGAGGCAACCCTGCTGGCCCGCTTCCACCGCGGCCAGTCCCAGAGAAGACGGTTTTATTCATCTGCGGCTGGGCGATCTGTGGACTCAGTTACAGGGCGCCACTGCGCTGGCGGAGAGCGCAGCGCAGGAGCTGCAGCGCTGCTGGGATGCCCCGGAGCCAACGGCGCTGGAGCGGGGCGCACTGGCCACGCACATTGCTGAGGCGAAATTACTCGGCGCCCGTGCTGCGCTGAATATCACCAGCCAGATATTCGAAACCATGGGTGCCCGGGCGACCTCGGCCCGTTACGGTTTCGATCGCTTCTGGCGCAACGTTCGCGTGCATACCCTGCACGACCCGCTGGATCACAAGCAGAAGGACATCGGTCGCTGGCTGTTGACCGGGGAGCACCCGCTGCCCTCGAACTACAGCTGAGCGCCAGGCAATCTGACCGACACCCATAGGGGGCGGCAGCTTCATCAGCCCGACGGGCTCATCATCAAGGAAAGGCAAGGAGAGGTTATGAATATCAGGCAATGGCTTGGCGCCGGAGTGCTGGCTGCCGCGGCAATAGTGCAGGGGGTGCAGGCGGCTGGCAGTGAGGTGCTGGTGAGCACTGACTGGCTGGAGAAGAATCTGGATCAGCCCGGGCTGCGCATCATCGAAGTAAGCGTCAACCCCGGGCAGTACGAGCGCGGGCATATTCCGGGTGCGGTGAATTTTAACTGGCATACCGATCTGGTTGATCCGGTACGGCGTGACATTGCCAGTCAGGAGAGCTTCCAGAAGCTGCTGCGCGAAGCCGGGGTCTCCAGCGACAGTACGGTGATTCTGTATGGCGACAGCAATAACTGGTTTGCCGCCTGGGGCGCGTGGGTATTCGATGTATACGGTGTGGATAGGGTCAAGTTGCTGGATGGCGGTCGGGTCAAGTGGGAAACAGAGGGGCGTGCGTTGACTACCCGTCAGGTGGCCCATGCGGCGGGGAATATCACCCTGAATGAGCGTAACGAGGCATTGCGCGCCCGCTTTGTCGATGTGGTTGCCGTTGCCGAAGGCAAACAGCAGGCGCAGTTGATTGATATCCGCTCGGCGGATGAATTCAACGGCCGCATTTTTGCTCCGGACGGTGTGCAGGAGCTGGCGCTTCGCGCGGGCCATATTCCCGGTGCCGTGAACGTACCCTGGGGGGCGGCTGTGGCAGCCGATGGCACCTTCAAATCGGCGGATGAATTGCGCGCGTTGTATGAGGGGGTGGGTGTGGATGGCTCCCGACCGATCATTACCTACTGCCGTATCGGTGAGCGCTCCAGTCATACCTGGTTCGCCCTGAGCAAGATCCTCGGTTACGACGTGCGTAATTACGATGGCTCCTGGACAGAATACGGCAATGCCGTAGGTGTGCCCGTGGTCAACGTGGCCGGAACCGTATGGGGTGGTAAATAACAGTAGTGCTTTCAGCTCCGTTTTTCAGCGCCCCGGCTCCGGCCGGGGATTTTTTTTGTTCGCAACATCAAGGAGTATGCGAATGCCTGAACATGCACTCGAGGACAGACCGTCCAGCACGGCGCTATTGGTAGCGTTGGCGGTGGTCATCGGCTTGTTGAGCTGGGCCTGGTGGTTGTTCGAGCCAACACCCACAGGCCGTGCCCTGAACTTTTCGCTGCTTGCGGGCGCGGTCTTCGGCGTACTGCTGCAACGCTCCCGTTTCTGTTTCTTCTGTATCACCCGGGATTATGTCGAGCGGCGCGACCCCAGCGGTCTGCTCGGACTGCTGGCTGCGCTGGCGGTTGGGAGCCTGGGCTATCACGCGGTGTTCAGCAGCTTCGTTCCTGATCCGTTCAATGGCCGGCTGCCGCCGGATGCCCATATCGGCCCGGTGAGTGCGGTGCTGGTGCTGGGTGCCGGTCTGTTTGGCGTGGGTATGGCTATCTCCGGCTCCTGTATCAGCGCTCACCTGTATCGCCTGGGTGAGGGTGCTTTCGCCTCGGTGTTCGCGCTGCTGGGCGTGTTGTTGGGGTTTGTGCTGGGCTTTCTGAGCTGGAATCAGCTCTATCTCAACCTGATTGCCGATGCACCAACCCTCTGGCTGCCTGGCCAGTTGGGCTACGCCGGATCACTGCTGGTGCAATTGGCGGCACTGGCCGCCCTGGCCTGGCTGCTGCTGCGCTTTGCTCGCCCGCAACTGCCGGCAGCAGAGCCGTTGTCCATCGGCCAGCGCATCTGGCGACGGCGCTGGCCAACCTACGTCGGCGGGCTGCTGGTGGGCGCCCTGGGCGTGGTCTGTTACGTGCGTGTAGCGCCGCTGGGGGTTACTGCAGAGTTGGGCAGCGTTGCTCGCACTGGAGCCGGTTCGCTGGGTTGGTTACCGGATCGCCTGCATGGATTGGATGGCTTTTCCGGCTGCGCGACCGTGGTCAAACAGGTACTGCTGTCGAATAACGGCGCCTTTATCGGTGCACTGGTATTGGGAGCCTGGGCCAGTGCGCTGGTCGCTGGAGACTGGCAACCCAAACTTCCGGGGGTTGCCCAAAGTCTGCGTAGCCTGCTGGGCGGCGTGCTGATGGGGTGGGGCGCCATGCTGGCGCTGGGATGCACTGTGGGTACGCTGCTGTCCGGTATCATGGCCGGAGCGCTGTCGGGCTGGGTGTTTGCGCTGTTCTGTCTGGCTGGCTTGCTGGCGGGATTATGGCTGAGGCGGGTCTTGGGTTGGCACTGAAGCGTTGGCGGTGGGTCTGAGTTTCAGGCCCACCGTCGGCTTTGTTTATCAATCGCGCTCTGCAACTGGTACAGGTAGGCAAAGCCCTCTTCCCAGCGGGTGTAACCGGCCGCGGTATTGATGTGTCCGGCCTGATCCAGAATGACCGTGTGGCTACCCCAGGCGGCACCCAGCTCACTACTGCGTTGCTGACTGGCGGCCCGATCATTACTGGAGCCGACCAGTACACTGGGGAAGCCCAGTTGCTGGTGCGGTATGGGTGCAAAGTTACTCAGCGGCGCAGGGCAACGGTTACGCTCTACATCCGCCGGCGCTACCAGCAGCGCGCCCAGCACCTTGCTGTGTAATGCCGGCCTGGCCTGAGCGGCCCAGTGTGCCACGGTAATACAGCCGAGACTATGGGCGATCAGCACCACCGGCCCTGGCTCGGCGGCGATAGTGCGTTCCAGCGTAGCGACCCAATCGTCGCGCTGGGGAAATTGCCAGTCGGACTGTTGTACCCGACGGGTGTTGGGTAGCAGATGTTGCCAATGGGTCTGCCAGTGATGGCGTCCGGAACCCTGCCAGCCGGGCAGGATCAGGTAGCGTACGGGTGTGTGGTGCATGCTGTATTCCTCTGAATTTGCTGCGGCCTGACGGGGCTCAGGCTTGCTTTATCCGGCGCCCCGTTGGCTGCTTACAGCAGGGTGAAGGTGTAGCTGACGATGGCTCGCAGTTCGTCCTGATCCCGCTGATTGACTACGTCACTGCGCAGACTGGCGTGACGCAGAGACAGATCGAGGTTCTTCAACCAGCCATCCTGTACCCGATAATCCACACGCAGATCGCGCTCCCATTCGTGATCAGCGCCGGCCACGGCGGTGTCCACATCATCCCCGCGCAGATAGGTGGCGGTAGCTTTCAGGCCGGGTATCCCCGCGTTGGCAAAGTCATAGGCGTAGCGGGCCAGCCAGGTTTTTTCACCGGCGCGCTGGAATTTACCTAATTGGGAGTCGGTGATCAGGTAAGCCGTTGCGCCGTCACCGTTGTTGATGAAGGGGAAGTTGCTGTTACCGCTCAGATGCTGATAACCCAGTCCCAGACTGTGCCCGCTCAGATCGTAGGTAAACAGCGCGCTCAGCGCACGGTTGTCGACCTCGCAGTTATTCTCGAAGCCAGCCGCACCGTAGCCGGCTGTGCGGTCATCATTGGCGCCATGGGCGGAGCTGTCAAAGGCGCGCAGATCAGTATGCAGCTTGCCCTTGCCCAGGTTGATGTTGGACACCAGACCCAGGAAATGCTGACGGTAGTAATCTTCCAGCTCTGCAAAGTAGTAACGGGTAGTCAGGTTATCGGTCAGCCTGTAGTCGCCACCGGCAAAGCGGAACTGGTCAACCCGCTCGGTGCCACCGGCAATGGTCAGCTCCTGATAGTCGGTGGACGCACGGCCCTTGGCCTTTTCGATCTGGCCGAGGTGCAGAGTCAGGCCGCTGACCTCACGGGAGGTCAACTGAGCGCCGCGGAAGGTCTGGGGCAACAGCCTGCCATCATTGAAACTCAACACCGGCAGTTTGGGTTGCAGCGTGCCGGCGCGTAATTCGGTATTGGAGATCCTGGCTTTACCAGTGAAGTCGATGCGGCTGAAGTTACTCACCGCGCTGCCATCATCTTCCAGCGGAAACAGGGCTCCCGGATTTCGGTTGCGCCCGGCCTTGCCGGCACGGCCGCCGGAATCCAGGCGGATACCCACCTGACCCAGTGCGTCCAGACCAAAACCAACCGGGCCGGCGGTGTAGCCGGACTGGAGGTTCAGCACAAAGCCCTGCCCCCACTCTTCGGTCTTCGACGGTGCGGCCACGCCGCTGCGATTATCCTGATTGAAATAGAAGTTGCGCAGGCCCAGTGTCGCCGAGGCGCCCTCAACAAACCCCTGGTTGTTCTGGGACAGAGCAGGCAATGACGTGCTTAACAGGCCAAGGGCGATGGCGCTGGCCAGCAGAGAAGGATGCATGTGTATGACTCCGTTTATGATGTGATGACAGTTCCGTCATCCGGCTCTGCGTGGTCGAGTGGCCCACTGACGTAGAGCTGTAACATAAACGAGTCGGGATTATTTAAAAAAGAATAAAAAAGAATCTATTTATTCTTTTTCGTGATAAGGGTCGGAGTCTTTCGGGCCGAACCACTTCTCGGCGGTGAGGCGGCTGCGTTCCTTGATGTCATCGGTGATGTACATGGAGACGGTCGCCAGCGCCGCAGCCAGTACGCCCAGATCATCGGTATAGCCAACCAATGCGGCAAAATCGGGAATGGCATCCAGCGGGAAGATGAAGTAGCCGAGGGCGCCGTAAATGGCGGTTTTCGCCCAGCGCGGCGTGTCCGGGCTTTGTGCGGCGTAGAACAGGCGCAGGGCCTTTTCCACGACCTCATGGCCAGCGGCTTTGGCGTAGCGGGTCAATTTCTGATGAAAGCGGCTTTCGCTATAGGCGCTGACATATCCTGGAGTGCGAAATTTTATGCTCGGGTCTCCGGGTTGGGGATAATCATGGAGACCATGGTACACCGGAAAAGGTGCCCTGCTGATAGCAAAACCCCGGCGCTGGGCCGGGGCTGCTTGTAACTCTTCGACGCTTAGAGCAGAACGAAGTTGTAGGTCAGATAGACGCGCGTCTGGTCTTCGTCCTTGGTGGCATCGGAGCGCAGGCTGGCGTGGCGCAGGGAAACGCCCATGTCCTTGAGGAAGCCGCTCTGTACCTTGTAGTCCAGGCGCAGGTCGCGTTCCCACTCCCGGTCACCAGCACCGGCTACGGCAGTATCGAAGTCGCTGCCACGCAGATACTTGGCAGTGAAACTCAGGCCGGGAACGTAATCAGCGAAGTTGTAGTTGTACTGACCAACCCAGGTCTTTTCACCGGCACGCTCGAACTTACCGATCTGCGAGTCGGTGATCAGGTGAGCAGTCGCACCACCGCCGTTGTTCAGGAAGGCGAAATTACTATCGCCGCTCATTTCCTGATAACCCAGGCCCAGCGCATGGTTGCTGCGTTTGTAGGTGAACATGGCACTCATGGCGCGGTTATCCACTTCGCGGGTGGCGCCTGCACCATAAACGCCGGTTGCGGCATAATCGCCGTCGCCACTGCGGTTGGCACCGGTGGAGTTGCTGTCAAAATAGCGCAGGTCGGTGACCAACTGACCCTCGCCCAGCGGCAGCGTGTGTACTGCGCCCAGATAATGCTGCTTGTAATAGTCTTTCAGAGTGGCGAAGTAGTAGCTGGCCACCAGGTTATCGCCCAGTTGGGCGTCACCGCCGGCATACTGAAACTTGTTGACGCGCTCGGTACCGCCGGCGATGCGCAGCCCGTCGTAGTGACTCCAGTTGCGGCCGCTGGCCTCGTCGAACTGGCCGGCATGCAATGTCAGGTTATCAATTTCCTTTGAGGTCAGCATCGCGCCGCTGTAGGTCTGTGGCAGCAGGCGACCGTCGTTACGCTTGGCAATCGGCAGATTGGGCTCCAGACCACGGCCAATCACCAGTTCAGTGTTGGAAATTTTGGCTTTACCAGCGAAGTCGATCTGGCTGAACTCGCTGACGGCGCTGTTATCGTCCTCGAGCGGGAACTGGTTGCCAGGGTTGCGGCTGCGACCGGCCTTGTCGGTGCGGCTGCCGGAATCCAGGCGCACACCCGCGCGGGCGAACATGTCCAGACCAAAGCCGATCGGGCCCTGGGTGTAACCGGAATTGAACTTGAGCATGAAGCCCTGGCCCCATTCGCGCTCGCTTGGGGCATTGTTGGCGTCCTTATAGTCGCCATCGAAATACAGATTGCGCAGGCTCAGGTTGGCCTTGGCGTCTTCCACAAAGCCGCCACCCTGGGCGACGGACAGGCCCGGCAGGGCCAACAGACCAGCGGCGATACCGCTGGCGATCAGTGTTTTTTTCATCATGCGAATCCTCAGGGTTACTCATTATTGCCCGGGGGCGGGCGTAGTGTCCGGGGCTGTAACATAAATGAAACGGGGTAGAAATCAACCGACCAATAGTCGCACCCCCGGATCATGGTGATTATTTGGCTGCGTCGTAGAGCGGACGAACCTTGGAGATATTGGTGCGCAGCATCTCTATGCGGCCTGTGGAACTGGGGTGGGTACTGAGGAAGGCGGGCGGCTGGCCCTGTGATGCAGAGGCCATTTTCTGCCAGAGCGTAACCGAGGCTTCCGGGTTGTATCCCGCCCGAGCAGCCAATTCCAGGCCGATCAGGTCGGCTTCGGTTTCGTTGGAACGACTATTCGGCAGGGTCAGGCCATATTGCACTGCCATATCGGCTGCCTGGCGGGCGCCGTCACCCAGCCCCAGCAGCGAGCCGACGATTTGTGTGCCCATTTGCGTAGTGTAGGCGCGGGAAATGGCTTCCCGCCCATGCTCACGCAGGGCGTGGGCGATTTCATGGCCCATGATCTGTGCGATCTCGTCGTCGGTCAGTTTCAGCTTATCGACGATGCCGGTGTAGAACAGGATCTTGCCTCCGGGCATACAGCTGGCGTTCAGCGCATCGCTCGTGATCAGGTTGACCTCCCAGGCCCACTGGGAAGCATCGGGGCGGAAATGGTCAACTTCCTTCACCAGTCTGTCAGCGATAGTACGCAACCGCCGAAGCATCACGGCATCGGTGTTAAGCAGGCTCTTGCTGCGGGCTTCGGCCAGCATTTCCTGATAGGACTTGGCAGCCATCTGATCGACTTCCGCACTGGACAGCCCGCTCATCATGTACTGATTACGCTGAACACCAACAGCACCACCCTGGGTGGTTTGCACGCTTTCACAGCTGGCCAGAAACACGAGTGGTACGCAGCATAGTAGAGGGCGGATACGCATGGGATTTCCTTCATACAAATTGAGTAACAGATGTTCGAACAATAGCAGAACATCATTGAAGGTTTGAGCTCTCCTGCCGATAAAGTTAGCCAAGACTGCCGTTGTGAGTAACCAATGAAATTCAAATCCATACAAACATCTGTTGCAGCGCTGGCCGGCGCCTGCCTTTTTGTAGCGGTCGGTGGGATGACCTGGTATGCACTGGTGGCGTTTGATCGTAATCAGGATCTGGTTACTCAGCATGCCGAACAGATGCTCGAGCAGCAGGTGCGTAGCCGGTTGGAGGCGGTGGCCAGTGCTGAAGTGTTACGCATTCGTCAGCAGTTGGAACAACCCTTTGCGGTGAACGAGCAGCTGGCTTTGCTCAACCGCCAGATCGCAGATGTACGCGATGGCCTGCCTCAGGTCATGCTCAGTCGTGAGGAAATGGTTCGCTATGTGCGACAGGTGCTGGAGGATCGTCCTGATCTGTTCTCGACCTATGTTGCCTGGGAACCGGGTGAGTTTGACGGGCTGGATCATTTCTATGAAGGTAGCGGCTTGCCTGGTCACGACCAGAGCGGCCGGTTCATGCCTTACTGGTATCGTCAGGCAGATGGTTCGCTGGAAGTGGAACCGTTGCCGGCAATGGGGGACGAAACCCTGCTGGATACCGGTGTCCGCGCCGGCGAATACTATTTCTGCCCACGGGATACCCAGCGCCCTTGCGTGATCGATCCGGCTCCCTATGAACTGGGCGACGACACAGTCATGTTGTCGTCCTTCACCGCGCCTGTCATGCTGGATGGTGAGTTTCTCGGCATTGTCGGTTCCGACCTGACGGTAGTCTTCCTGCAAACGATGCTGGAGGAAAGCAATAACCGTCTTTACGACGGGCAGGGCGTTCAGGCGCTGGTCAGTACCAACGGCAGGTTGGTTGCCTGGACGGGCGAAGGTGCGCTACCCGGCGAGCCCGCCAGCAAGGTGCTGGATGCGGCAGAGCTGGATCATCTGAAGCGCATGACTGACCAACCGCTGTATGAGGTTGACCGCGCTAATAATGAAATCGAGCTCTGGATGCCGGTGCCGCTGGGCGACTCGGCCAGCACCTGGGCACTGTTAATCCGCCTGCCGCTGGATGTGGCGCTGGCAGAGTTGAACGTGCTGAACGCTGAGCTGGCTGATTACCAGGCCAGCGCCATGGGAACCCTGACCGTGATCGGCGCAGTGATAGCGCTGATGGGGCTGGGCGTCATGCTGCTGGTCGGTTATAGCCTGGGCCGTCCGGCGCGCAGGCTGGTCGCCATGCTCAATGAAATCGCCCAGGGTGAAGGGGATCTGACCAAGCGCTTGCAGGTCACCCGCGCCGATGAGTTTGGCGATATAGCCCGCGGTTTCAACGCCTTCCTCGATAAACTGCAGAGCATGATCCGCGAAGTGGTTGGCTCGGTACAGCAAGTTACCGACGCGGCGGAGAACACGGCGGATATCGCCATGCGCACCAACGATGGTGTACAGCAGCAGCTCAGCGAAATTGATCAGGTGGCGACTGCCGTCACGGAAATGACCGCCACCGCTCAGGATGTGGCGCGTAATGCCAGCCTGGCAGCCGAAGCGGCAGGCAATGCCAACGGATCGGCCCACCATGGCCGTCAGGTGGTACAGCAGACCGCGCAGAGCATTCAGGAACTGGCTGGTGATATCGAACGCGCTGCGGAAACCGTGCAAAGCCTGGCCCGTTCCAGTGAAGACATTACCTCCATTCTGGATACCATTCGTGGTATTGCCGGGCAGACCAACCTGCTGGCCTTGAACGCCGCCATTGAAGCCGCTCGTGCCGGAGAGCATGGCCGGGGTTTTGCCGTGGTGGCCGATGAGGTGCGGAGTCTGGCGTTGAAAACACAGAATTCCACAGAAGAAATCCAGAAGATGATCGAACAGCTGCAGGCCGGAACTCAGCAGACCGTGACGGTCATGGAGCAAAGCCGCAGCCGTACAGGGGAAAGCGTACTGCAAGCGGAAGAAGCCGACGCTGCGCTGCTGTCGATTACCCAGGCCGTGTCGGTAATAAATGATATGAACATCCAGATTGCCAGTGCCGCAGAGGAGCAGAGTGCAGTAGCTGAAGACATCAACCGTAACGTCGCCAATATCGGGGATGTAGCCAACGCCGTAGCGGGTGGCGCGGCTGAATCCTCCGGTGCCAGCGCGGGCTTGACCAAACTGGCTGAGCACCAGCGTCGACTGATCAATCAGTTCAAGGTCTAGGTGAGTGCTGATCCGGGCCAGGTGCGTCCGGATCAAGCCTCGGGCGTATCCACACGTACCGGATGGCCGGTGGGGGCCGAGCAATGCGGCCCCTGGGTGGCGGGGCTGCTGACCGCCGGATTAACCGGATACATCAACTGCACCTGGGATTCAGCATTCAACAATAACGGCTGCAAGGCCCGCGGTGCAGTGGCATTGGCTAACCAGATGGCCTGTTCGCTCTGGTTGAGTGCCACTGGCATACGCTCACCCAGTCGTGCGGGCAGACCCTTGGCCGGCGCGGTAATCAACACGCAGCTATCCCAGTAGCTGCCATCATCCAGCGAATAGCGCTCCCAGAGCCCGGCCAGCTGCAGACCATCCTGCTCACGTCGCAGATACCATGGCTGCTTGCGCTGACCCTGCTGCTTCCAGACGTAATAACCTTCTACCGGGATCAGGCAGCGGCGCTGCACCAGCGGCTCGCGGAACATGGCCTTGTCATGCAGGAACTCGGCCTTGGCGTTAAAAGGGGTACGACTCAGATCCTTGAGCCAGCCAGGGGTCAGATTCCATAGCACCTCAGCGCACTCCAACCGATTGTCAGTCTTGCGCAGGATCAGTAGCCGCTGCCCCGGCGACAGGTTCCAGCTCGGTTGCCAGCTTTCCGGCACCGTAGCGAATGGCTGCTTGAATTGAGCCAGGCGTCCACTCACCGCAGTGACTCCTCAGGATAAAAGGGCTGATCGTGATCGGATAACAACGACATGCACGGCGCTCCTTGTATTGGCGGCACGTTATGCCGGCTAGTGTATGCATTGGCTGCTGTGGTCGCCAGTTGGTAGAGACAAATCCAACGAAACATTCAATCGGGAATTGAGAGTCCAGTCGCTGCATCGCATAATGCGCGGATTCAACCCGAGTCAACGAGGAATACATGGGCGAGTTTGATGGCATCCGGCCGTACCAGGACGACGAAGTACCTGCGGTTCTGCAGCGATTGTTGCAGAATCGGGCGTTATTGCAGACGCTGGCCGACTATCGCTTTCCCCGTTTGAGCCGTTGGCTGCCCGGAATCACTACCCGATTGATCAGTTCCGCTTTGCGCCGAGAGTTGCGCGAGGTCAATACCGTGGATGCCTTGCAACACCGCCTGGAGCCCTGGTTGGACAAGGTCATCGAGCGGAGTGCGCTGAAGGTCACCTATAGCGGCCTGGAGAATCTGAGTAAAACCCAACCGCATCTGTTTCTTGCCAATCATCGCGACATTGCCATGGATCCCGCGTTCGTCAATTACGCGTTGTATCACGGTGGGCATCCTACGCCGCGTATTGCGATCGGCGATAATCTTCTGCAACGCCCCTTTGTCAGTGACCTGATGCGTCTGAACAAGTGTTTTATCGTGCATCGTTCTGTCACCGGGCGCCGTGAGAAGCTCGCGGTATACCAGAACCTGTCCGCCTACATTAATCATTCCATCGCTGACGGGCATTCGGTCTGGATCGCCCAGGCTGAAGGCCGGGCCAAGGATGGTTGTGACCGCACGGATACCGCCATTATCAAGATGCTGTGCATGAGCCGAAAGAGTGAGGATTTCGCTGAGGTCGTGCGCTCGCTGAACATCGTGCCCGTCTCGATTGCTTATGAATGGGATCCCTGTGATCAGATGAAAGCGCGGGAGCTGGAGCAGCGCGAGCGTACCGGCAGCTACACCAAGCAACCGGGGGAAGACGACAGCTCTATCGCCAAAGGGCTGACAGGCTACAAGGGCCGCGTTCATATTGCCTTTGGCACCCCATTGACCGGGGAGTATGCTGATGCCAAGGCCGTTGCGACGGAAACGGATCGGCAGATTCTGGGGCTATATCGTTTGTATCCCAGTAACTATCTCGCGGCTGAACAATTGGGTGACCTCCAGCATCAGGTGGATATCACCGGTTGGCGTGATCAGTTTGACGCAGCCATGCTGGCCGAGGAACAGCAACGCTTTGAACAGCGCCTGGCAGCCTGTCCGGAGCAGCAGAAGCCATGGTGGTTGCGCCAGTATGCCAATCCGGTCATCAGCCGCCAGCGGGCTCTAGGTCAGCGCGGAGGCAATGCTGAGCAGCAGGGCGAGGCCCAGACAAATGCAGCCGACCAACACGAATAGACGATTGCTGCGCTGCATGCTGAGCGGCAACTCGGCTTCGACCGATCCTATCGAGCTGCTCATCAAGCGTTGCGACCGTGCCACGCGCAGTTGGGTAGCCAGCACCAGCCAGCTACCGCAGAGGCTGTAGAAAAGCGCTAGACTGTTGAGCACCAGGGCACTGTTATCCAAATAAAAAACCCACGCAGCCTGAAGGGGCGGCATACGACATCCTCCGATTAATCGGTGCTCGTGACCTGCGGGTTAGTATTATTCTGGCGGGTGCAACGAAAGCGAAATCAAACGGCAGCAACGCTCTGGCGGCTGAGCTGCCTTCCTGTATTCAGTAAGGCCGATCAATCAGATGCCAGCCAAACCGGCCTGCAGTCTATAGCAGACTGGGCAACATTTGCACGAACAGACAGTCCAACTATGGACAGCGGCTAAACCACCCGAGAGGCGAACAGGCCTCCGGACAGTCAACAGGATGGTGTTACATGAACAAACGAATTCTCACGGGCTGCCTGCTCGGCCTGACCCTGGCCGTTGGCGGTTGTGCATCGAATCTGACCGGCGATACCTACAGCCGCTCGGAGGCACGTGCGCCGCAAACAGTACGAATGGGCACAGTTGAATCCGTGCGCCTGGTGCGCATTGAAGGCACGAAAACCAATATCGGCACCGGTGCTGGTGCGGTAGTCGGTGGGGTGGCGGGCAGTTCAGTGGGTGGTGGTCGCGGCAGTGTCATCACTGGCGTACTGGGTGCCGTTGCCGGTGGTATGGCGGGTGCCGCTGCTGAGGAAGGACTGACCCGTAATCAGGGGATCGAAATTACCGTGCGGGAAGATGGCGGTCAGACCCGCGCCTACGTTCAGGAGGTTGACCCGAATGTATCCTTCGCTCCCGGCGAGCGGGTGCGCATCCTGACAGTCAACGGGGTATCCAGGGTAAGCAAATAAGACTTACCGCCTCGTCATTGCGCGCGATTGAATAGCGCACGCAATGACGAAAGCCAGCGCGGTCTCAGTCCGCCAGGGCGACCGCCGTCGGCTGGAAAGGGGTGAGAATGATTTCCACCCTGCGGTTCAATTTGCGGCCGGTGTAGCTGCTGTTATCAGCGCGGGGCTGCAAGTCTGCCATGGCTTGCAGGTGCATCCGATGCCGCTCAATGCCACCAAGACGCAGCACGCTGGCTACAGCCTGAGCGCGCTCCATGCTCAATTTCTTGTTCAGCTCATCGCTGCCATCGCTGTCACTGTGACCGATCACATGCACGCGGCTGGCACTGTCAGCCTTGAGCGCTTGCGCCACTTTACTCAAGGGCACCAGACCCGAGGGCAGTAACAGGGTACGCTTGGGATGGAAGTTCCCATCGACCGGAATCAACAAGCGTATCTGCTCACCTTCACGCTCGACCTCGTAGCCTTGCTGATGGGCTATTGCAGTCAGATTGGTGATTCGGGACTCAGCCCAGGAAGGAGCGGGGGGAGGAGTGTGAACAACTTCTTGTTTTGAGGAGCAGGCGCCGAGCAAAACCAGCGAAGCCAGCATCACGCTTTTTATGGTATTCATGGATTTCATCCAGACTGAAGGTGAACCGACAACAAAAATTCCGCATCAGAGTAGCACTGCACGACTAAATTGTGATCATCATTTCAAGCAATTCATCGGTTTATAGGCCATTCTTCCAAGAGGTTCACAGAATGACAGTGCCAAAAGGGCAATTTTCAACCCTTCTTACCCTGACATTGGCGCTAGGCTTGTCCGGTTGCGCTTCCTGGTCGCTCTGGCCAGGGGGCGACAGTGCACCTGTACAGCGGGTCGCCGGACTCATTGACAGGGGGGAGCAACACTGGACAATGCGCGCCTGCGGTCAGGAACACGACCGCCTTTTACAGCCGACGGCGGAGCTGGAGCGCCTGTTTGATGAGGTTGGTCAACCGGGGCAAACGTCCATCTTTGCCGAGCTGGAAGTCGCCGAGCGGGACGGCCGCTGGGTGGTCAGCCGCACCCACCGGATCGAATCCACTGGCCGCGGCTGTATGGATACCAGCGCCGCTGCCAGTCAATGGGTTGGCTTCAGTCTGGCGGATCATTGGCGGGTAAATATTACTGCTCAGGGCATGCAGCTCACCACCGACGACGCAGAAGACGGTCGGCAGTTGTCCATGATCACCGAACAGCTGCCTGACGGAGCGCAGGGCTTTCGTGGCGTGCATGATCAGGGGCTGGAGCTGTGGTTATACCCCGCCGGCTGCATTGAACGCAGCACGGGCGATTACTATCACCTGAACGCGGTGCTGGTGAGGGATGGGCAACGGCTCAAGGGATGCGGCTATCAGGGCGGGCTGTCAGCGCAGCCGTAAAGGCTGCTTGACCTCGGTGTGCGCCGCACGCCCTGAAGGTCAGGCCCCAAGATAGGCCGCCCGCACCTGCGGGTCAGCCAGCAAGGCGTCGCCGCTGCCTTGCATCACGATCTGCCCATGCTCCATGACATAGCCCCGATCAGCCAATTTCAGCGCCTGGTTGGCATTCTGCTCTACCAGAAAGATGGTCACTCCCTGGCGGCGCAGTTCTTCAATGATCTCGAAGATCTGTTGAATGATGATCGGAGCCAGTCCCAGCGAAGGTTCATCCAGCAACAGCAATTTGGGCTGGCTCATCAGTGCCCGGCCAATGGCGAGCATCTGTTGTTCGCCACCGGACATGGTGCCGGCGCGCTGCTGATAACGTTCCTTCAAACGGGGGAACAGTTCGAGTGTGGCCTGCAACTGACGGGCTATGTGCTCGCGGGGCAAAAAGAACGCCCCCATGGCCAGGTTCTCTTCTACTGTCAGCCGGGAAAACACCCGCCGACCTTCGGGTACGATGGCGATGTCCTTGCGCATGATGTCGCAGGTAGGCATGCCGGTCAGTTCTTCATTGTGGTAACGGATGCTGCCGCTGGTGGGCGCAGGATCACCGCAGAGGGTCATCATCAGCGTGGTCTTGCCGGCCCCGTTAGCGCCGATCAGCGTCACGATTTCACCTTGCTCCACCTCCAGACTGACGTTATGCAAAGCCTGGATCTTGCCATAGAAGGTGTTGACCCCATTGAATGACAGCATCAGGTCTCCCCTAGGTAGGCTTTGATCACTTCCGGGTTCTGGCGCACCTGCTCGGGCGTGCCATGGGCCAGCGGGCTCCCCTGGTTGATCACCACCACGTGATCGGAAATGCCCATGACCAGTTTCATATCGTGTTCAATCAGCAGCACAGTCAGTCCCTGTTCGCTGCGTAATTCAGCGATCAGCGTTTGTAGATCAGCCGTCTCCCGGGGGTTCAGTCCGGCGGCGGGCTCGTCGAGCATCAGCAGGGACGGGCGGGTCACCATGCAGCGGGCAATTTCCAGACGACGTTGTTGTCCATAGGCCAGGGTGCCAGCCGTGCGGTTGGCAAAATCCAGCAGATCCATGCGCTCCAGCCACCAGGCAGCACGTTCCATTGCCTCTTTCTCGCTCCGGCGAAAGCCCGGGGTCTTGAACAGGCCAGCCAGCATGCTGGTATTCATGTGATGATGCTGCGCGACCAGCAGGTTCTCTACCACACTCATCTGCTTGAACAGTCGCACATGCTGGAAGGTGCGCACCATCCCCTTGCGCGCCAGCTTGAAGCCGGGCATGCCACTGACTTCTTCACCACGGAAGCGAATACGTCCGGCGCTGGGTTTATAAAAACCGGTCAGGCAATTGAACACGGTGGTCTTGCCGGCCCCATTGGGGCCGATCAACGAGACGATTTGCCCTTCGTTTACCTGCAATGCAACCTGGTCGACAGCCAACAGACCGCCAAAGCGCATGCACAGGCCCGATACATCCAGCAAAGGGGCAACGGCGTTCATGTTTTCAACTCCAGGTGCGGACGCTTCATCGGCAGCAGACCCTGGGGTCGCCAGATCATCATCAGTACCATCAGCAGGCCGAACAGCAACATGCGGTACTCATCAAATTGCCGTGCCATCTCGGGCAGCAGCGTCATGATAATGGCCGCCAGAATCACCCCCAACTGCGAGCCCATACCGCCCAGAACAACGATGGCGAGGATAATGGCCGACTCGATAAAGGTGAAGGATTCCGGGCTGATAAAGCCCTGGCGTGCGGCAAAGAAGCAGCCGGCAAAACCGGCGAAGGTCGCGCCTATGGTGAAAGCGTTGAGCTTGACCGCGGTGGGGTTGATGCCCAGCGAGCGGCAGGCTACCTCATCCTCGCGCAGAGCCTCCCAGGCGCGACCCACGGGCATGCGCAGCAGGCGGTTGATGACTAACAGCGTGATCAGTACCAGCAGCAGCGCCAGAAAATACAGGAACATCACCCGGTGTACTGAATTGAAGGCAATGCCGAAAAACTCATGGAAGGTCTGCGCCCCTTCGCTGGCGCGGCGGCTGAATTCAAGGCCGAACAGATCGGGCTTGGGAATACTGCCAATACCATTGGGGCCATTGGTAAGGCTGGTGAAATTGTTCAGCAGGATGCGGATGATCTCACCGAAGCCCAGGGTGACGATCGCCAGGTAGTCACCGCGCAGACGCAGAACGGGAAAACCGAGCAGAAAGCCGAACAGGGCTGCCATAGCCCCGGCGGCGACCAGTCCGGTCCAGAAGCCGACACCGAAGTACAGGGCCAGCAACGCGTAGGTATAAGCGCCCACTGCGTAAAAACCGACGTAACCCAGATCCAGCAGGCCGGCCAGACCCACCACGATATTCAGCCCCAGCCCGAGCATCACATAAATCAGCACCAGGGTAGCCAGGTCAATATTGCTGCGGTTGCTGAGGAACGGCCAGATCAGCGCAGCGGCAATCAGAAAGCACCACAGCAGCCGCTGCGTCGAGGGGCGCGCTGCCAACACGCTGAAAGCAGCCGGTGTACGGGGCAGGGCAGGTACCTTGTGCCACAACCGGGCCAGGTGATCGCGGAACAGGTTGAACAGGAATAGGAACAGCGCTGCTGCGCCGATCTTGACCGCCACATCGGCTCCGCCGCCTACCAATACCAATGAGGTGCCCTGCTGGCTGAGGCGCACGCCCATCAGCAGACCGCTGAGAATCACCACCACTACGGCAGAAATGATCGCCGGTTTCAGATTGCGCAGCATCATACCTTCCCCACTTCAGGCCGACCGAGAATGCCGCTGGGGCGGAACAGCAGCACCAGGATCAGCACACTGAAGGCCACCACATCCTTGTACTCTGCGCTGAAATAGCCTGCCGTCAATGCTTCGGCCACGCCGAGCAACAGGCCACCGAGTACCGCGCCAGGGATGCTGCCGATACCGCCCAACACCGCGGCGGTAAAGGCTTTCAAACCAGCCATGAAACCGATATAGGGATTGATAACCCCGTAATACATGCCGAGCAGTACACCGGCAACCGCCGCCAGCGCTGCGCCAATGATGAAAGTGATGGCAATGATGGCGTTGGTATTGATGCCCAGTAGGTTGGTCATCTTCAGATCTTCAGCACAGGCCCGGCAGGCACGCCCCATGCGCGAGCGGGTGATGAACAGGGTCAACAGAGTCATGCTGATCAGCGTCACCACAAAGATCACGATCTGCATATAGGACAGCGTTGCATGGAAGCCAGTGGTCGGGCCGATGTCGATACCGCCACGCACGAGGTTGGGCATGGCAACGTCCCGCGAGCCCTGGGCGATACGCACCAGGTTCTGCAGAAAAATCGACATGCCGATAGCGGAAATCAATGGAATCAACCGGTTACCGCCACGCAAGGGGCGATAGGCAACCCGCTCGATACTGTAACCGTAGGCGCTGGTGACGACCATGCTGACCACCAGGGCGCCGATAATAAGCAAGGGCAGCGACTCAATACCGAGCAACGCCAGCGCTGCCAGCACAATAAAGGTGATATAGCTGCCGATCATGTACACCTCGCCGTGGGCGAAGTTGATCATGCCGATAATGCCGTACACCATGGTGTAGCCGATGGCGATGAGGGCGTAGGTGCTGCCAACGGTCAGGCCGTTGAGCAACTGTTGCAGCAGGTAATAGAAGGAATCAGGCATAGGACAACATCCATGACAACTGACCCGGCGCAGGGCGCGCCGGGTCAAGGACGGTAATGTTTACTGGGTCAACGCCGTCTTACTGCCGTCTGCATGCCACTTGTAAACCACGAAGTTGAAGTCTTTCAGGTCGCCTTTCTCATCGAAGGCCAGTTGGCCGGTCGGCGTATCGAAGGTATTGCTGCGCAGCGCTTTGGCTACGTCGGCTGGATCAGTGCTTTCAGCCAGACGAATACCATCCGCAATGACCTGCACGGCGGCATAGGAGGGGAATACGAAGGGGCCACGTGGATCCTGATCGCGCTCCTTGAAGGCGGCTACCAGATGCGCGTTAGCCGGATCTTCATCAAATGCCTTGGGCAAGGTCACCAGCATGCCTTCCGAAGCATCCCCGGCGATGGCACTGATATCGCTGTTACCGACACCTTCCGGGCCCATGAAGGGGATATTCAGACCCTGTTCCCGCGCCTGGCGCAGAATCAGACCCAGTTCGGGGTGATAACCACCGAAGTAGGCAAAGTCCACACCCGACTGGCGCAGGCGAGCGATCAGCGATGAGAAATCCTTGTCGCCAACGGTCACGCCATCGAAGATCGGCACGTCAATGCCGGCTTCCTGCAACACGCCGCGCACGGCGGTCGCAATGCCTTCGCCGTACTGTTGCTTATCATGAATAACCGCAACCTTGCTCGGCTTGACCTGCTCGGCGATGTATTTACCGGCGGTGGGGCCCTGCATGCTGTCCAGGCCGATGGTGCGGAAAACCAGCTCATAACCGCGGCTGGTGATGTCCGGGCTGGTGGCGGCCGGCGTCACCATCAGAATGCCTTCATCCTCATAAATATCCGTTGCCGGCTGGGTGGAGCTGGAGCACAGATGACCGACCACAAAACTGATGCCTTCGTTGACGATGCGGTTGGCCACCGCGACCGCCTGCTTGGGATCACAGGCATCATCGAAGACCACACCTTCCAACTGCTGGCCGTTGACACCGCCTGCCTTGTTGATCATGTCGATGGCCATATTGGCCCCGGTGAACTGCATGTCACCATACTGTGCCACCGGGCCGGTGACCGGGCCGGCCAGGGCTATCCTGATATTGTCCGCGGCCAGCGACAGGGTGCTGATGCCGGTCAGGGTGGTAATCGCGATAATTCGGGAAAGAGCCTTCAGAGGTGTCTGTTTCATATCCTTTGCCCACTGGATTATTTGAGTTGTGCAGGGAACTGTAGCGGAGCCGATGCCAGACAGCCAGCCCCACTCGGTATTTCGCCGTTAACGCTTGCATGGCTGGCATTGATGGTTACCATACGCTGCAGTCACATTATGAGGATCCCTGCATGACCGCCCCCAGCGAAACTTACGCCGCCATTGTCGGTGCCACCGCCCAGATTGAATGGAAGGATCTGGAGCCGCATTTTGCCCGCGGAGAACTGCTGGTCGTGGCCAGCGGCTTGGATCTGGTCGAGGTGGCCCAGGCCCTGATAGACGACGACAGTGCGGCCGTCCAGGGCTGGATGCAGCAGAGCCAGTTCGGTGCCGCAACTGACGAGCAGGCCGCCGACTGGCATCAGCGCAATCCGGATACCCTGTGGGCTGTGGTGATTCGGCCATGGGTGCTGGTGCAGGAGCGGGTATAACATAAGCGTGGCTGTTGCGGCCCGATCAACCCGATACATAGCGCTGGCGGTAGCCTTCCCGGCGCGGCATGCTCCTGAGGTTTTTTACTCATGATAACGACGCGCTGGACGTTCCTGCGCGCCCACAGGAGAACTCACGCATGCAGGACTTCAACAATAAAGTAGCGGTCATCACCGGCGGCGGCAGCGGACTGGGCCGTGAACTGGCGCTGTGTTGCGCGGCACGGGGCATGAAACTGGTGCTGGGCGATGTGGACGAGGCCGGTATGCAGGAAACCCTGCGACTGGTCGGCGAGGCGTATCCCGGTACCGAATCGGCCACCATGCGTCTGGATGTCTCCAAACTGGAACAGGTGCAGGAACTGGCCGCACTGTGCAAGAGCCGCTTCGGCGGTGCACACCTGATCTTCAATAACGCCGGTGTCAGCGTTAACGGGCCGATCTGGCAGAACACCGTGGACGACTGGGAGTGGGTTCTGGGCGTCAACCTGTACGGCGTGGTCTGGGGCATCAAGGCGTTCACGCCCATGCTGATCGAGCAGAATGAAGGCCATATCATCAATACCGCCTCCGCTGCGGGCTGGCTCAACGGCCCGAGCAGCGGCATCTACAACGCCAGCAAGACCTCGGTCGTTGCCATTTCCGAAACCCTGGCGCTGGATCTGCGTGACGCTCAGGCCAATGTTGGCGTTACCGTGCTTTGCCCGGCATTTTTCCCCACGGGTATTCACTTGTCCGACCGCAACCGTCCGGCAGAAAAGGCCGATACGGTTGAGAAGAGCGAAATTTCCCAGAAGCGTGCCGCAGCGCTCAAATACGCAGTGGAGCACGGTCGTATCCCCGCCAATGACATCGCCGAGATGACCCTCAAAGCGGTGGAAACCAACCAGTTCTACGTCTTCCCGCACCGCAAGATCAAACAACTGATCAAGCTGCGTGCTGAAGCGGCGGATCGCGAACAGGACGTGTTTGATTCGTTGAATCCCTGAGCAGCGGGGGCTGGCGATCCGACTCTGGTCTACTACGCTGAGAGCACCGTCTCGATGTTGAGGTTGAACCATGGATCGCGATTCCCCCGTCACTTTCTCCCGGCGGGTGGTGCTGGCCGGCCTGTTGACGGCTTACACCGCCTCGCTGATTCCCTGGGCCCTGGCCGCGTCAGCGCCGGATGCTGACCGCGGCAGTTTCCTCGTCCTGTCGGCCTTGATTGCCGGACGCGAAGCGCTGGATACCGATCTCGCCATGCGCTACTACGACGCGCTGGTGAAGCAGGATCCGCTCTTTCCTGCGGCCGCCGGCGCCGTTCTCGCCTTGATCAATCAGCACCAGATAGATCCGCTGCAACTGCAGGCCTGGCTGGATGAGTCACGCCCAGAGCTGGCGGGTGTCCCGCGGCGGGTGGCGACCGCCTGGTTTCTGGGGATCGTCGATACAGCGGAAGGCGCACGGGCCCTGGCCTATGAAGATGCCTTGAACGCGCAGATAGTGAGCGACGTCCTGCAACCGCCGAGTTACTGCCATGGTGGTTACGGCAGTTGGGCCAGAAAGCCCGATCCGGGCCAGACAGATGTCTGAACCGTTATCAGCCGATTTTGTAGTGGTGGGCTCCGGCATCTGTGGCGCGCTGGCAGCAATGCTGCTGGCCCAGCGGGGCGCCTCGGTCATCATGCTTGAGGCCGGGCCACGGGTAGGGCGGGCGCAGTTGCTGGCAAACTTTCGCAACTCACCCCGACGCAGCGACTGGATGTCGCCTTATCCGTTCTCGCCCTGGGCGCCGCACCCGGTCTATCTTCCCGAAGCAAACGAGCATCTGCTGCAAGCCGGGCCTTATCCCTACCCGGCGGAATATATCCGCATGGTCGGCGGTACTACCTGGCATTGGGCCGCGCTGGCCTGGCGTTATCTACCCAGTGATCTGGAGATGTTCAGCCGCTATGGTGTCGGTGTCGACTGGCCGTTCGATTATGCGCAGCTGGAGCCCTATTATCAGTGGGCTGAAGAGCTGATTGGTGTGGCGGGAGCCGAAGAAGAGCACCCGGAATCACCGAGGCAGAAGCCTTATCCGATGCAGCCGGTGGCCGAGCCCTGGGCCATGCGGCGTATCCGCGAGCGGCTGGATGGCACTTACCGAGTGGCCAATAATCCGGTAGCGCGTAATAGCCGTACCTTTGGTCATCGTCCGGCCTGCTGCGGCAGCAATAATTGCCAGCCGATCTGTCCGGTGGATGCGCAGTACCACGGCGGTATTTCCGTTGCGGCCGCAGAGGCCGCGGGCGTCAGGTTGATCGCCAACGCGGTGGTCTACCATCTGGAGCATGATGATCAGGATCGTATTGTTGCCGCGCACTTTCATGATCCCGAACGCAACAGCTACCGCATTACCGGCAACACCTTCGTGGTGGCTGCCAACGGCATAGAGACGCCGCGGCTGTTGCTGATGTCCACCAGCGAACGCTTTCCCAACGGCATTGCCAACAGCGCTGATACGGTCGGGCGCTATCTGATGGATCACCCCAGCACCTCACTGACCTTTGACGCTGATGAAGACCTCTGGCTGGGGCGCGGCCCGCAGAGTCCCAGCTCGATCAGTGCCCTGCGTGACGGCGCTTTCCGCGCTGAGCGCTCTGCCTACCGGCTGGATTTCACCAATATTTCCAGGGTGGACAGCACGACCCGGCGCTTGCTGCAGGAGGGGGTATACGGGGCGGAGTTCGAGCGCCGCTTGCGTCACAGCGCGGCCCGGGAAATGAGCGTCAAGACCGTGCTGGAAGTACTGCCTCGCCCGGAGAATCGCATCACCCTGAGCGGCAAGAAGGACGCGCTGGGCCTGCCCAGACCACAGGCCCATTACGCGATTGACGACTACACCCGTGGCGGGGCGCTGGATGCAAAACAGCATTTCACCCGGATCGCCCAGTTGATGGGCGGCAGCAACCTGCGCTTTACCGCGGATGATGACTTCGCCAATAACCAGCATATCTGCGGTACTGTCCGTATCGGCGACGACCCGGCAACCTCCGTTTGCGACAGTTGGGGGCGCACCCATGATCACGACAATCTGTTTCTGGTGGGCACCGGTCTGCTACCCACCGCGGGTACCTGCAATTCCACGCTGACGGCAATAGCCGTCGCCTTGCGTTCGGTCGACGCCATGTTGCCGGTTGCAGCGCCGTCAGCAGCGGGGCAGGGCAGATCATGAGCCGAGTCACAATCCCGGCGCGTAATGCCCTGCTTGCCGGGTTGCTATTGCTGGCGGGCCATTGCGACCTGGTCGCCCAACCGCAGGAACAGCCTGGCCGGGGAGAATATGTCGCTATCCTCGGAGATTGCATGGCCTGTCATACCACGCCCGGTGGTCAACCCTTTGCCGGCGGAGTGCTGCTGCCAACCCCGCTGGGCGACATCATATCGACCAATATCACGCCCTCGGTAGCCGGAATCGGCGCCTATACCCTGGAACAGTTCGATGCGGCGGTGCGCCGTGGTATCCGGGCTGACGGCAAATATCTGTATCCCGCCATGCCCTATACCGCTTATGCGCAGGTAACGGACGATGACATCGCCGCCATGTACGACTGGTTCATGACGGAGGTCGAACCGAGTGACTGCCATCCCCCGCCGACGGAGCTGCCCTTTCCGTTCAGCATCCGACTGTCCATGGCGGTGTGGAATGCGCTGTTTCTCGACGACCAGGTGTTTGCGTCTGATCCCGATCAGAGCGAACAATGGAATCGCGGTGCCTATCTGGTCAAGGGTCTGGCTCATTGCGGCACCTGCCACACGCCGCGAACGCTGCTGATGCGCGAAGACCCGTCGCGTCATCTGGCCGGCGGCGCAGTCGGCCCATGGGAAGCACCGGATATCACCTCCGATCCGCAGACCGGCATCGGTGACTGGAGTATCGAGGAGCTGGTGCAGTACATGCAGACCGGGAGCAGTAATCGCAGCCAGGCCGCCGGCCCCATGGCTGAGGCAGTGGATCACAGTCTGCGCCATGTCACCGAGGCGGATCTGCAGGCGATAGCGGTATACCTGCAAACGGTTCCGGCCGTATCCACACTGTCACAGGTAGAGCGTGCCGTGCATGAGTGGGGGCAGGCGGACAACGAGCTGGCCGCCGTACGCGGTGAAGATCTGCCGGACGAGGCAGATGGATGGAGCGGCGCGCAATTATTCGATGCCTATTGCGCGGCCTGTCACCAAGCGTCCGGGCAGGGCACGGCCGATGGCGCCATACCGGCGCTGTATCACAACACCGCCACCGGCAGACCGCACAGCAACAACCTGGCGCTGGTGATTCTGCAAGGTATCCACAGGGTCAGCGAGGGGCATGACATTCGCATGCCGGGCTTTGCACATGAGCTGAATAATCTGCAGGTGACCACCCTCGGCAACCATGTGTTGAGCCTGTATGGCAATCCCGATGCCCAGGTCACCCTCGAGCAGGTGCAAGGGCTGCGTTACGGCAGCGCACAGGCGCAGGGCCAGCCCGATCTGATGCGCCTTTTCAGGATAGGCGGAGCCATGCTGTTTGTTGGCGTGCTGTTGGCGGTTCGCTTGTCGTTACGAAAAATAATCCGCACTTGATCGGCAGGCTCCAGTCAAAGCTACGGACAGCCCCATCAATCCGGAGACTACCCATGCGACTGACTTATCTTTGTGTACCACTGTTCACCCTGCTTCTCGTCGGTTGTGGTGACGACAACAATGATGTCCGCCCGGTGGACGAAGCCGCGCCAAACACCTCTACTGATCCGGGTTACGGTACGCCGGGTTCAGCTGACACGGCGCCGAGCAACACCACCTTGCCGCGCCCAACGGACGAAGATGATGGCCTGGGCACAGAATATGGCACCCAGCCCGGCACTACGCCACCGGCCAGCGGCGCTGGAACAGGAACAGGAACAGGAACAGGAACAGGAACTGGCACGGGAACAGGTACCGGTACGGGCACTACCGAGCCCGGTACCAGCGGCACCGGCAGCCAGCCGTAACGCAGTGCCTGTCAGCTGGCCTTGCGCAGTCTGGCAAGGTTGCTTTCTGCCAGCAGGAAGCGCTCGATAGCCTGACGTACGTCCTGTCGAGCGCTTTTGTGTTCCTGTTCCATATAATGCCCGGTATGGCGGATAGTCACATATTCCGAGCGCCGGGCCAGATCAGCAAAATACAGCGCGTCGGTCGGCGTGGTGTATTCGTCGCGCTCGCCGTTGAGAAAGAGCAGTGGCACATCCACATTGCCCACGCAGTGCATGAAGCGATCGGTACCCAGATTCAGAATCTGACGAATGTGATGCTGCATCTGAGCGTACTCATGCTCGTCCAGCGCCGAGATATGCTCGAAATTGCTGCGCTTGATGGCATGCGGTAGATGCTTGCCCAGTGTTTCATTGACCAGCGTGGCGATTGCCAGCCGATCACCGGCGGCCATATATTTCTCACCGCGCATGAGATAGTCCAGCATGGGGCCGTTCAGCACCGGTGAAAAGGAGCTGATAACCGCCCGCTGAACACGCGCCGGCCGCTGGGCCATCGCCAGCAGTGTCGATACGCCACCCCAGGAAAAGGACATCACCTGATCCGCGCGGAAATGCTCGATCAGATCCAGCAGGATCAGCGCTTCGTCCTCCATGTCGAGCAGCGGCAGCTCATGGTTGTGCGCCCGCGAACCGCCTGAATAGGGCTGGTCAAACAGCACTACATTGAAAAGCGCATTTAGAAACCGTAGTGCCTGACTGAAAGAGGCGCAGGTCGCCAGCGAACCATTGACCAGAATAATGGTGCTGTTACTGGTGGGGTGGGGATAGAAACGCGTCTGCACCTTCAGCTCGCCGTGCACGCGCACTACTGCCTTCTCTGCATACATGTCGCACTCCTTGAATCGGAAATCACTGGCGTGCAGTAAAGCCGAATCAGGTTACAGCCCCGTGTCAGAAAATGACCGTTCGGCAGGGCTCCAAACACAGCGGTACATGCCCTGCAACGAAAGCCGGATCATGGGTAGAGCAAAAGCCAGCCAAATGGCGTAGGCTGAGGTTGAGTTGACTGATGAGGAAGGCGTTATGCAAATACAGGTCTTTAGCGATAACCGTATTGAAAACAGCAGCAAACTGGTGGAGTGGGCGCAGAGCGCGGCCACAAGCAGACTGCAGCGCTTCGATGAGGATTTAACCCGCGTTACTGTGCACATCAATGATGAGAATGGCGAAAAGGCTGGTGCCCAGGACAAGCGCTGCCAGATAGAAGCACGTGCCAGAGGACTGCAACCGATCTCCGTCACGCATAAATCCGACTCAGAGCGGCTGGCCGTAGAGGGCGCGCTGGACAAACTGCATGCGGCCCTTACCAGCCAGCTGGGCAAATTGCGCAACAAGCGCCCCAATACCGCTGCTGTGCCGGCTGACACTAGTGTCGCCGCCCAGGACGCCCTGCTGGAAGAGGATTACGGCAACCGTCTCGATGACGACGATATAGACGTCGACGGCAACCGATAGATTTCCTCCGCGACTTGCCGCTGGGTATCTGCAGCAGAACCCGGCGGCCTGGCTACATCACCCCCACTCTGGCATCCTGCTCCCCAACAACCATCTTGAGGAGCAGGGGCATGGCCAACATTGTTATTACCGGTGCCAATCGGGGTATCGGATTCGCATTGGTAAAATCCTATCTTGTCGGCGGCAACCGCATATATGCCTTCTGCCGTAACCCGCAGCAAGCCACTGATCTGATCCAGCTGGCGGACAGCGCCGGCGGACAACTGACCCTGCACCCGGTGGACATGGCCGACGGCGCCTCCATCGACGCCGTGGCAGAAGTGATGGGCGATACACCGGTCGATGTGCTGTTGAACGTGGCTGGCGTGGTTGGCGGGCGGAGCGACAGTGTTCTGGACAAGCCCTTCACCGAAGAGGACTTCAACGACTGGCGCACAGCCTTCGACATCATGGCCATCGGGCCCTTCCGCCTCACCCAGGCGTTGCTGCCCAACCTCATCGCCGCCAAGGGTAAGGTCATGACCGTCAGCAGCCAGATCGGCGCATCCACCTGGCCCTACGGCGGCATGTACGCCTACGGCGCGACCAAGGCTGGCGTCAACCGGGTCATGCTCAGCCTGGCGATTGACCTGAAAGCCAGAGGCGTCAGCGTCGCCAGCATCCACCCCGGCTACGTGCAAACCGACATGGGCGGCCCCAACGCCGAAATAACCCCCCAGGAAAGCGCCGCCGGCATCAAGGCCGTAACCGACAGCCTGAGCCTGGAGGACAGCGGCAGCTTCTTCAAGTGGAATGGCGAACTGCATGCATGGTGAGGGATCACCTGCCCGATGGAGGCCCCCCGCAGCCCTTCGTACCCTGACCCAGGGGCGACGGCCCGCGTGGGCGCCTTCGCTCCTGTGGTTATGTTCATCTGACCCCATTAAACGAACGCACCAATACCTCTGTGGGAGGGGCGCCTCGCCCCGACGGCGCGTGAAACGCGCCCCGGCCTGCACTCCCCCAGGGATAAAACCACCCCCGTCATCCTCGCGAACGCGGAGATCTGAATAACTCTCATCTGACCCCATTAACGAAAGATAAAACACTCCCCCGCATTCATGGTCTCAATCTGGTGTCGACCCCTTGAAACTGGAGACAACCACCATGAAAATCCTGCCCCTGCTCACCCTGACCACCCTGCTTGCCAGCCCCCTCGCATTTGCCGAACAACCGGACGTCACCTGCGAGTCCAACATGGCATCGCTATCCGAAAACGCCGACTACAACCGCGACTCCCTGACCGAATCCGCTCAGCAACAGATTGACGAACATATCCGCCAGGCCGGCGAAGCCCAGTCAGAGGGCGATGAAGAAGCCTGCGTCGTACATTCAAGCAAGGCCCTGCAGGAAATCCGCGGCGCGGGTTCAAGCGAAGACGCACGAGCCACGGGTAACGAGCAATAAACTCCCCGAAATGACACAGTCCCAGCCCGCCCGGTCAGGGCTGTGTCATTTAACTGCCAAGCGCCACAGCCTCTGCCCCCACCAACCCTCGCTGTCCTGTAGGAGGGGTGCCCCGCCCCGACGGCGCGTGAAACGCGCCTGGGTTTCGAGTCCCTCGTCCCGCGTCATCCTCCCGAACGCGGGATCAACGCCGTAAGCGACGCCATGGCTCTGGAGAACAGCCGCAGTTTCTTCAAGTGGGATGGGTTGCATGCGTGGTCAGGCTCAGATGTCCTGAATTGGTATTTGCGCATGATTTGTGGCAAATTGCATCAACTGGTGCATTATGCATCGAATTATTTTTGAGGTAGCGACCATGAGCACAACCAGCGTACGTCTTGATGATGAGCTTATTGAAAAAGCGACTATCATCGGTCGGGCATTAAGCCGGAGCACGCCAAAACAGATAGAGCATTGGGCTAAAATCGGCGAGATGATGGAGGATAACCCCGATCTGCCCTATGAGCTGGTGCGGCAAGCTATCATCGCCAAGGCTGAGAAAGAGGCAGGGAAGCTGGAGAGTTATTCATTTGGCTGAGATAGCGGAGGTTGTCCAGACGCCGATCTTTGGCAAGGCTGTCAAGCGTCTTCATGCTAACCAGAAGCGGGATCTGGATGCCGCCATCCGTGAATTATTATCCGATCCAGATCTTGGCGAACGGAAGAAAGGCGATCTCAGCTTTTTACGAGTCTATAAATTCAAGATGGTCGGTCAACTGACTCTACTTGGCTATAGCTATGAAGAGGGCGCGGTGGTTCTATATCTCCTGGCCCTTGGCACGCATGAGAACTTTTACCGCGACGTAAAAACGGGACGTTGATCCTTTCCTTCCTCGGAAAATGTACCTGAACTGACCCCATTAACGCGTGAAGCCTTAGCACTGCATTTCGAAGCTGGTGCCAGATGTTGATCCATTAACGCAGCCCGCTGTCCTGTAGGAGGGGTGCCCCGCCCCGACGGCGCGTGAAACGCGCCTGGGGTTCGCACCACCTCGTCATCCCGCCCCTCGTCATCCTCGCGAACGCGGGGATCCAGGGTTCAGTGAGCAGGAATAATGTTCATCTGACCCCATTAACGTGATAACCCTTTACCGAGGCGGCCTTTCGACCTGCAGATTCCGCCATCCGAGCACCTACAACTGATGTCTCATTAGTATCATTCGCACGCCTGATGTAAAATCCCGTCCAGAAAAAATGAACCATCCCGCAGCAAGGTTCATGAGGGATCCTCTTACACTCACCATCTCAAGGACGAACGATGATCGTACGTTGCGTGATCTTCCTGCTGCTAAGCGTTGTGACCAGCGGTGCCACGGCAGTCAGCCTCGACTGCTCGCAGGCTTCCAATTACGCCGAGCGCGAAATCTGTGGTGATGGCTTCCTGACAGGGGCGAATGAGTGGCTGGAGCGCACCTATTCGGAGGCAATGGAACTCTCCGAAGATCAGCAGGCGCTACAGCACTCCCAGCGACAGTGGATAGATCTGCGCGATACCTGTACCGATCAGAAGTGCTTGGACGACATGCTTTCCCAGCGCCATCAGGTGCTATTACAGTACGTTCGTGAAGCAAAGGAGAGGGCGCTGACCGCTGCCTGGGAGGGGCAGGAGGCGCAGAGGCAGGCCAGGTATGCCCGGGAGCAGGCGGAGAGAGACGCAGAGCGTGCGCGACTTGATGCCGAAAGACAGGAGCGCGCTCAAGCCTCCGTGGCAGCCGCGACGATGGCCAGCCAGCAATCTGCGGCATTGTGTCAATGGCCATTAATTTTGACCCACTTTTGGCCAATAGAATTGACCCACTTGCTCACCGCTAACCGGCGGTTTTCTGCTTCAAGCGGTAGCTCTCCCCTCCCAGCATAAAAATGTGTGAATGGTGGATTACACGGTCAATGATGGGCACTGCCACGTTGTCGTTATGGAAGAACTCGCCCCAGCTGGTGAAGTCCTTGTTGGTGGTCAGGATCACCGAGCGGTACTCGTACAAGTTGTTGATCAACTGGAACAGGTTATACCGGGCCTGACGGGTCATCGGCAGGTAGCCCAGCTCATCGATGATCAGCACATCGTACTTGCTCAGCTGGTTCAGTCGCTTCTTCAGCTCGCCCTTCATCTCCGCCAACTCCAGGTCCTCGACCAGTGCCAGTGCAGTGCGGAACAGCACCTTGTAGCCAGCCTGGACGGCCTTGTGGCCAATCCCAATGGCCAGGTGGGTCTTGCCCACCCCCGGTGGCCCAATGAACACCAGGTTGTCGCGGTTATCGATAAAGCTGAAGTCCAGCAAGGCATTGACCTGTCGCTTGGTGATCGTGGTCTGATGCCGGTAATCAAAGGCCTCCAGGTGCTTCTCCGAGGGGAACTGGGCCTGTTTGAGGTTGCGGCTCACACGACTACTCGAACGGGCGTTGATCTCATGCTCAACCAACGACTGGGCGAAATTCAGGTAAGACATCTCATTGGCTTCAGCCCTGGCCAGCAGGGCGGTCAGTTCACCGGCGGTCGCGCTGAGGCGAAGGCTGCGGTACTGCGCTACGGTGCTATCGAGTAGGCTCATGGGGTCACTCCGTGGCCAGTCGACTGGCCAACGTGGGCGTAAGCATTCAGATCGGCATGGCCGACGCGGCTACCCGCCTCCGGCGCATACTCGCGGTCACTGATGGCGCGTCCTCGCGCCCTGGCTTGCTGCCAGGCTTCGAGGTAGCGCCTGAGTC
>Ga0172382_10000266_pt1 | contig 97233 bp, 83 predicted proteins | sample Leawel138RmetaG_FD_122245 | JGI IMG/M metagenome (GOLD analysis project Ga0172382, IMG submission 122245) | Leachate microbial communities from a municipal landfill in Southern Ontario, Canada - Leachate well 138R metaG | ecosystem: Engineered > Solid waste > Landfill > Unclassified | place... | reverse complement strand
TGTGCCCGCGTACTTGGGCAGGCCCGTCCAGGTGTGGCTCCAGCTGTTGTCTGCGTCGAGCGTAACCGGGCTGCCGACGGCAATGCCGCCCGCTTTCAACTGCACACTGACGCTGGCCGGCCGAATCCCGTCCTGGTTATCGGCGTCGTTCCAGACCTTGCGTACCGAGACGCTCGTCGTCTCCGGCACATGGGTGTTGGTGATCACGTGGCCCGTCTCATCCGTGCTGTAGCCGACGGTGTAGCCGGCCGGCACCGGGGTCTCCTCGACCGTGTAGACGATCGGGGTGGTCGTGCCCGCGTACTTGGGCAGGCCCGTCCAGGTGTGGCTCCAGCTGTTGTCTGCGTCGAGGGTAACCGGAGCGCCGACGGCAACGCCGTCTTCCTTCAGCTGCACGCTGACGCTGGCCGGACGGATCCCGTCCTGGTTATCGCCATCGTTCCAGACCTTGCGTACCGAGACGCTCGTCGTCTCCGGCACGTGGGTATTGGTGATCACGTGGCCCGTCTCATCCGTGCTGTAGCCGACGGTGTAGCCGGCCGGCACCGGGGTCTCAACAACCGTGTATGCGATCGGGGTGGTCGTGCCCGCGTACTTGGGCAGGCCCGTCCAGGTGTGGCTCCAGCTGTTGTCTGCGTCGAGTGTGACCGGGCTGCCGACATTGCTGCCGTTCGCCTTCAGCTGCACGCTGACGCTGGCTGGCCGGATCCCGTCCTGGTTGTCGCCGTCGTTCCAGACCTTGCGCACCGACACGCTCGTCGTTTCCGGCACATGGGTGTTGGTGACGACAAACTCGCCGTCATCGATGCTGTAGCCGGCACTGTAACCTGTCGGAACCGGCGACTCGACGATGGTGTAGTTGATCAGGACACCGCCGCTGTACTCAGGCAGGCCGGTCCAGGTGTGGCTCCAGCTGTTGCCGGCATTAAGGGTCACGGGGCTGCCGACATCCGTTCCATTGGCCTTGAGCTGGACGCTGACGCTGGCCGGGCGCAGCCCGTCCTGGTTGTCGCCGTCGTTCCAGACCTTGCGCACTGTCTTGTCGACCAGGCGCTCGGTATTGCCGAAGTTGATATCTTCTGTCGCGTACCCGGGGGTTACTGTCGTCTCGTGATATCCGGCGGCCGGATACGTCTGGCGCCAACCCGCCTGGAGGTTCTCGTAAACGCGAACAGAAGTCGCACTCTGTGACGGCAGCGTGAAATACAGCTCGTAGAAGCCGTTGCTGTCGGTCACATCTGTGGCATCAGGAATACCATCGCTGTTGTAATCGACCCAGATCGTCCAGCCGGACAGCGGGTCTTCGTCCGCGTCCCAGACGCCGTCGGCGTCTTCATCGTGCCACTTGTAGCCGCTGATGCCGGATTTCAGGTCGATCGCGGCCGCAGACATCTGGTTGTCCTGGGAACCGGGTGTAAACTCCGTGGCGGCCTTGATCATCTGGTGATACGGTGAACCAGAGATGCCGCCGGCACCCATACCGGAACCCCAGCCGATGTTGGTTGACGGGAAGTCCAGCCCGATGGCGATGTGGCCGGCGTACAGGACCATGATATCGGTCGCGGTGCCGCCGTCCCAAAGCAGAGTCCAGTAGACCTGGCTGTCGCTGGCGGTCGACCCGTACAACGTGCTGTCAATGGTAATCCGCGGATTGATAAGCGTGCCGTTGGCGTAGATGTCAATCGTCCGGTTGCCATAGCCCAGCGCCCCTTCGAAGGTCGCGATTCTATCGGGGGTCGCATGGGGGTCGCTGTCCGGTATTCCCACGCTATAATGGCTGGCGGTCGGCGCTGTCCAGAAGGCCTGGTCGGTGCCGATCCACTTCCAGCTGTCCTGCCAGGTCTGCCCTCCAACATGGTCGGCCAGATCCATGGCCTGATCCCAGCTGGTGACAAAGTCATAGGCGTACTGGCCGCCCTTGGTGAACTGGTAGGCGAAGGTGATCGACTGGCTGACATTGGTCAGACCCCGGACAATCGCCCGCTGCGGGTTCGCCATGCCCTCCACGTAGTGTGACTTGTTCTGGTTGACGTTGCCGTTAATCCATTCCAGGTCGGTGTTGGCGAATTGCTGGAACGTATCGATGCCGGCGGCAAACGCCGTCAGCGGGACATTGAAGATCAGCAGCGCAGCGATGAGCACCAGGGTGCCCAGCTTGCGCCATCGCTTGCTTATGCTTGTTTTCATGAGTCTACCTCCGCGAACATCTTGTAGTGGGAACGTTGATTCATCAGCAAACGTTCATAACAATAGGTGTCGGTTTCGCTTCTGTTCTTTGCTGTTTCAACGGATGGTTAACCATCGCCGCAACAGCAAAAACTGCCTGTCGGGGTGCAAATACGAACAGGCAGTTCTTCTGGTTCCATGCAAATAATGAATCTGGGACTCAATGACAGTAACAATAGAAATCAATGCGCGTAAATAAATATTGATAACAATCGAATGAAACGTCTTGGCAACCGGACGGTCATAACACCCGTTACGGGTGTCTTAGACTCTCGGCTTTGCGAACCAGGCTTTCACCTGGGGTACCTTTTTCAGATGTTCATCCATACGGCGGAATATGGAAGTGTACATCCTGCCAATTCGTATTCGATTGTCAATGTGCTTGGGATCGGCGGTTTTGCATTCGGGTGTAGCCCCGAATATTGGTTCGATATTATTCTAGCACCTTTATATGGGCAAATCAAGAGGAATATTAAAACTCCTGTAAACAATTCGTAATATTGGCACCTGTGTTACGCTTGTCTGCTGCCTGGAACCTAACCCTCTTCGCGCGCCTTCAGATCTGCATCTTTTTCCTGTTGATCAAGCTGTTTTTGCTGGCACTGGGGGCAGTATCCGAACAAGTCAAGCTTGTGGCCGCTGATCTTAAACCCGGTCTCCTTCTCCAGCTGGCGGCTGTAGTCAGCCAGCGGACAGCCGTCGATCGGGATAATTTTACGGCATCCCTGACAGACCAGGTAGTGACGGTGAACGCGCCGGTTGTATTCATGCAGGGCACGCCCGTCCTGGGTGATGCTAAGCCTTGTCACCAGCTTGTTCAGCGCCAGCGTGTCAAGGGTCCGGTATACCGTCGACAAATTGATCGCAACCTGCCGGTCCTGGAGACTGGCGTATATCTGCTCCGCCGTCAGCGGCTGATCGCTGTGGTCCAATATGTCCAGGACAGCCAGCCGATGGCGTGTTTTTTTGAGACCGCAATGGGTCAGATCCTGCGTGTAGATCAGATGATTTTTCACGATGCCTCCTGCTGCCAGGTGGCCATTGGCAGCCTGGCTTCACTATACCTTGACGGTACGGCACTTTCAAGTGCGCCAGTGACCGGCACAGTTTGACACCTGCCGACCGGCGATCTACAATGACAACGCTGTGAAACAGGAGGTTCTCCCCGATGAAACTGACACTGGACTGTCTGCCCTGCCTGCTGCGCCAGTCGCTCGAAGCGGCCCGGTTGACGGCAATGGATAATCACCATGAGCAGGCGATCATGGACGCCGCCCTGGCCCTTCTTTCCGACTATAAGCGCTACACCACATCGCCCCAGCTGGCCCGGGCGATCCACCGGCAAGTCAAGCAGATCACAGGTTCAGCCGATCCCTACCGAGCGATAAAGCACGAGCACATCCGGGCGGCGCTCGAGCTTTACGATCAGGCCCGCGCCCGGGTTTTGGCCAGCGACAATCCGCTCCTGATCGCGATCAAGGCCGCGGCTGCAGGCAACCTGATCGACGCCGCGATCTATAGGGACATCGAGATCGGGCAGGCGATCCTGAACCGCCTGGATCTGCCTATGGCCATCTGCGACCTGGATGAACTCTCCTGCCGTCTCCGTGAAGCTAAAACCGTCTTAATCATCGGTGACAACGCCGGTGAGAGCGTGTTTGACCGGCTGCTGGCCGAACAGCTTAAGCCGGCTACGGTCTATTATGCCGTCAAGCGCCAGCCGATCATCAACGACGCGACCCTGGAAGACGCCCGGTTGTCAGGCCTGGAATCGTGTGCGAGGCTGGTCGAGAGCGGCTGCGATTCGCCCGGAACGATCCTGGAAGACATCACACCGGCGTTTGCCGACCTGCTGTGGCACGCGGACATCGTCATCAGCAAAGGCCAAGGCAACTACGAAGGCATGTCGGATATACCGAGAGACATTTTTTTCCTGCTCAAGGCCAAGTGCCCCCTGGTTGCAGGCCATTTTGGCGTGCCGCTCGGCAGCGACATTTTCCGCTACCAGGCCCAATCCTCCTGATCGTCAGCGCGTCGCGACCAGGGCGCAGGCCTGAACGTATTTCAATCCCAGCCGGTCTGCCAACAGACCCAGCTCGTCGCTGAAAGTTCCGGGCTGAAACCAGACGTACGGCACGCCCAACTGCGCCGCTTCCTCAATGTAAGCCCGACCCGCTTTGGGCGCCACCACCATATTAACGACGGCCACGCGCTCCGGCAGATCCGACAGTGCCGCATAGCAGGGCTCCCCGTCAATGGACTCATAGCGTGGGTTCACCGCATAAACCCGATACCCTTTGCGCTTCAGTTTGGCGTAGATTATATGGCCGTATTTCTCCGGGTTCTGGTTGGCCCCGACGACCGCCCAGGCCTTTTGCGCCAGCATTTCTTCTTCAAGCATGTCAGATCCTCCGACCGTTCCGGTATTTGGTGGTTCCTTTCCTATCATGACGTTTTTTCGCAAACCTGGCAAGCGCTTGCCTTTTTCTGGTCTTATGACCATAATTATATTGATGTTGGTGATGGTCTCATATGTCCTGCAGGCGCAGCCAACCATCTGTGAGGTGCCTTATGCTCAAGATCACGGTTCTTGTTGAAAACAGCGTTCGCAAGCGTCAGCTCATCGCCGAACACGGCTTGTCTTTCTGGCTGGAACTCGATGACGCCAATATCCTTTTTGATGCCGGTCAGTCCGACGTCTATCTTCGTAATGCCAGCCAGTTGGGTATCGATATCGGCAAGGCGGATCGGGCCGTGCTCAGCCACGGGCACTACGACCATGGGGACGGCTTTCGATTCTTCCCTGCTGAACGGTCCGGCTGGCCGCGGTTTTTCGCCCATCCCGACGCCTTTGCCGAGCGGTTCGGGCATGATATGCGCCAGGCCGGCCTCAGCTGGCAGCCCGATGATCTGCCGGGATTCACCAGCAGGCTGATGTACAATACCGGCACGATGGAGATCGCCCGTGATACCTGCCTGTGCTGCCGGCTGCCGGAACTGACCAGCACCGCCGGCGTGTCGCCGGGATTTATGATCCGCAAGAACGGCACGCTGCAGACCGATCTGTTCCTGGACGAGCAAATTCTCACTTCCCGGCAAAAAGACGGCCTGGTCGTGATCTGCGGCTGCTGCCATCCGGGGTTGCTCAACGCACTCGCCTGCGTGCGGCAGTTCTATCCACAGGAAAAAATCCAGGCTGTAATAGGCGGCTTTCACCTCGGCCAGGCATCGGACGAACAACTGGACGACTTGTCCCGGGCGCTGCAGGCGTTCGAGATTGGCCGCCTGGTCCCGATGCATTGCACCGGCGTACCGGCTTGGTGCCGCTTGAAAGCATTTTTCGGCGATCGCTGCCAACTGCTTCAAACCGGCGACAGCATCACATTCTAAACGTCAGCGGCAGGGGCGTCAAACCAGAACTCCGTGATGCCGTTTTCGCTCTGCACGCCAAAATTCGCTTGGTGCTGTTCAAGAATCGACTTGACAATGGCCAGGCCCAACCCGGTTCCCAGCGGACGGCTGCCGGCCTGGTGGAAGCGTTCCCAGATTCGTCCCAGTTCTTCGGGCGGAATGGTGGCCCCGGTATTGCGAATAGAAATACGGCATCTCATGGCCTGATGTGCGGCACTGACCGTGATCACCGTGCCGGGCTGGCCATGGTTGATCGCATTGCTGACCAGGTTATGAAGAACCTGAATCAGGCGTGCTTCGTCGAAACGTATACGCACGTCATCGGCTGACAAGGCAAAGGATAAGCCGGCCAGACGGGCCTGCTGTTCGTAGCGGGTTAAGACCTGCTCCAAAACAGGCTTGATGGCGATGTCTTTGCTTTGGATTTTCTGCACGCCTGCCTGCAAACGCGAATAATCGAGAATATCCCGGACAACAGCGGTCAGCCGGTCCGCCTCGTCGGCGATCAGGGTCAGCTGCGAACGGCGCTTATCCTCCTGAGGCCAGGTGACATCGCGCACGGTCTCGGCATAGCCCTTGATCACAGCCAGGGGGGCGCGCAGCTCGTGGGAGACGTTGGCGATCAGCTCCTTGCGCAACTGGTCGGTTTTCTGCAATTCGCGGCTGAGCTCGTTCAAAGCGGTTGTCAGCCGACCGACCTCATCCCGGCTGGTCACCGGCAGGGCCACAGCCAGATTGCCCCGGGCCAACTCGTGTGCGGCAGCGGTGACCGCTTGGATCGGCTGCGACAGGCGGCGCGACAGGAAAACCGCCAGCAGGCTGGCCGAGACAAACAGGATCACCGTCACGATCCAGAGCTGGCGGCGTAAAATGGCGGCTGCCTCGTCGACATCCGCCAGGGAGAAGACGGCGAACAGGTAGCGGCCGTCCGGCATGTCGTGTCCCAGAACCGCGTAGCGGCCGGCGCCGGCCATCGATTGGACAAACTGAACTTCACCGGTCGTCTGGCCAGGAACCATTGACTGGATGGCGCGCAGCATCATGCCCATCATCGGCAGCCCCTGCGAACGGTATTGGACATCGCCCTGCTTCCCAATCACGACCAGGCTGGCGTTCAGTTGCTCGGACAGCGCGTCGTAGTCCCGGTCAGCGCTGCGATCTTCAACCACCTGTTGGATCGCCTGGTCCACGCTGTCGATCCGCCCTCTGACATAGCTGTCGCGCATGACACCTGCCTGGATCAGCCAAAGCACGCCAATGGTCAACACCGCCATCGCGATAAACCCCAGGAACAGCTTTTGTCCGATGCTTCTCATGTGGATAGACCTCACGATTCTGAATCCTTTTCATCCGCCAAGCCTGTATCGGCGAGGGCCCCTGGCTCAAACCGGTAACCGGTTCCCCAGACGGTGCCGATCACGTTCCGGCAGCGCCCCAGCTTGTCACGCAGGGAGCGCACGTGCGTGTCCACGGTGCGGGCGTCCCCGTAAAAGTCATAGCCCCACACCTGGTTGAGCAGCTGGTCGCGCGTGAACGCCCGATCCGGCCGGCCGGCCAGGAAGGTCAGCAGGTCATACTCTTTGGGTGTCAGCGACAGCGGCTTCTGGTCAAGCCAGACGCGATGAGCCTGCGGATCAAACTGGAGCGGGCCGAAACGCATCGTCTGCTGGTTAAGCGCCAGGGCCCCGGACCGTTTCAGCAGCGCCTTCATGCGTGCGATCAGTTCGCGCGGGCTGAACGGCTTGCTGACATAATCGTCAACACCAAGTTCAAAGCCCAACAGCCGGTCGTATTCTTCGTCGCGCGCTGTCAGGAGGATAACCGGGGTCTGGCTGTTCTTTCGCAGCTGCTTGAGGACGGTCCAGCCATCCAGACGCGGCATCATAACATCCAGCACCACCAGGGAGAACGTGTTTTTTTCCAGCTGCTGCAAAGCCGCCAGGCCATCCTCGGCCTCGATGAACTGCCAATCCTCAGCCTGGGCATACTCGATCACGATCGACCGGATATGGGGGTCATCGTCTGCCAGCAATATGGTGATCATGCCGATCCCTCCCTGGAAGTATTGATTCATTTCAATCATAACAGAAAGATGTGTTGAATTTTTGAATACACGTTTAGCACGGCATGACGGCGGCGACCCCAAGTCCTGCCCTTCATATCTTATATAAAGACATCACTTTTTCCGCACATCTCGGCTTTATGATCAAGGTACAGACCAGATGCCAGCCCGGGGCCCGGCAGTAAGAAAGGAGGAAAACGGTTAACAACAACACACCTGATCATTTGCGATGATTCAAACAAAGTCCTCACAATTTCCGCACATTCTTGCTTTACGATAAAGATGTAAGGCAATCCCAGGCCAGAAGCCTGGACAAAAGAAAGGGTGAAACGACATGAAAAACAAAAAAATTCTGTTAATGACCGCCATCGTCACCGTCCTGGTGCTGGGTCTCGCAACGGTCTCCTTCGCCGCCACCGAGTGGAAAACACCGGCCGAAATCCTCGCCGGACTGACCGGTAAGAGCGTAGAAGCCGTTCAGGAAGCCCGCCAGGAAGGCCAGAGCTACGGCGCCCAGGCAGCAGCCGCGGATAAGCTTGACGCTTTCCGCGACGAACGGCTCGCCCAGATGGAAAACCGGCTCAAGGATGCGGTCGAAGACGGTCAGCTGACCGAAGAGGAAGCCGCGCAGCGTTTGGAAACGATGCAGGAACGCGCTGCAACCTGTGACGGCAGCGGTCTCGGCCAAGCCGAAGGCGGGCTGAGGATCGGCGGCCAAGGGAACGGACGCCGCGGCGGGCAAGCGGGCGACGGCCTGGGCCAGGGCAATGGCAACAAGGGTGCGCGACGCATGAACGGCTCCTGCCTGACAGACGGCCAGGGCTAACGGACAACCAACGGTCCAACAGAAGGGGCGTATTGAACAGATACGCCCCTTTTTGCAAGTCGCAAAATATATTATTTCATTTTATGATTTCTAACACTTGATCACACTTTCTGGTTCGTGCTATAATCAAGCAAGTGGCCAGACGGAATCCGTTCAGGTGCAATGCGAAAAGTCCTGAGTAAAGAACCGGAAAGCCCTTCACGCGCAATTCAACGGCGAATAACGCATCGTTTGTCTTGCGTGTTTTTTTTGGCAAAAGCAACCTTTCGCCAAAGCCGAAGCGTCTGCCGGAATGCAAGCGCACTAATAATAAATTTCATTTTGCTGCCATCGCATGAGCAGACAGCAAAGCAAGGGGGATGACCATGAAGCAAGTCAGCGGATTGCCGCCCAAGCAAGGCCTCTATGATCCCGGCCAGGAGCACGACGCCTGTGGCATCGGCTTGGTCGTCAACATCCGCGGCGAGCGCTCGCACGACATCGTCAGCCAGGCGATCTCAGTCCTGATCAACCTGTCGCACCGCGGCGGTGCCGGCAGCGAAGACAACAGTGGCGATGGAGCGGGCATTTTGCTGCAAATTCCCGACCGGATGCTGCGTACCATCTGCCCGTCGATCGGCATTCATCTGCCCGAACCTGGCCGGTACGGAGTCGGTATGGTCTTTCTGCCTCGCGATGACGATTTTCGCAAAGCGGTCGAACACCAGATCGAGGCCATGGTGCGCGATGAGGGGCAAATCGTGCTTGGCTGGCGCACACCTCCGATCAACGAGTCCACCTTGGGCATGGCCGCCCGTGATAGCAGGCCGGCAATCCGCCAGCTGTTCATCGGCCAGGGCCGCTGCAGCCCGTCTTCGGATGGCCTGGCATTCGAGCGGTCGCTCTACCTGATCCGTAAGCGTTGTGAACGGCTTGTCGAGGGAAAATCGGAAGAGAGCCCTGACTATTTCTACTTTGCCTCCCTGTCCAGCCGCACGATCGTCTATAAAGGCATGCTGACCGCCCGCCAGGTTCCTGCATTCTACCTCGACCTGACCAGTCTCGACATGGAGTCTGCTTTGGCGCTGGTGCATGCCCGTTACAGCACCAACACGTTCCCCAGCTGGGAACGGGCTCATCCCTATCGCACGCTGGCACACAACGGTGAAATCAACACCATCCGCGGCAACGTCAACTGGATGCGTGCCCGCCAACCCCAAATCGAAACCCGTCTTTTCGGTCCCGACATCAGCCGCGTCTTTCCCGTGATCCGTCCCGGCGGCAGCGACTCGGCCATGTTCGACAATTGCCTCGAATTCCTCAGCCTGGGCGGACGCTCCATCGCGCACGCCGCCTTGATGATGGTCCCCGAGCCCTGGGAAAAACACGAAAGCATGGCCGATGATTTGAAAGCCTTTTACGCTTACCACAGCACCCTGATGGAGCCCTGGGACGGTCCGGCTGCCATGATTTTCACCGACGGCATCCGTGTCGGCGCCCTGCTGGACCGCAACGGGCTCCGTCCAGCGCGTTACCTCGTCACCCGGGACGACCTGCTGGTGCTGTCTTCTGAAGCCGGAGTCCTCGACATCCCTCCCGAACAGGTTGTCCGCCGCGACCGGCTAAGACCCGGCCGTATGCTCCTGATCGACACCGCGGCCGGCCAGCTGATCGCCGATGCAACGTTCAAGGCCCAACTCGCCCGTGAACGGCCCTACCGCCAGTGGCTTAACGACCAGCTCGTTTTGCTGCCAAGCCAGGGCGCCGCACCCGCCGATACCGGTTCGCTGGACGATCAGGCGCTTGACCGGCAGCTTAAGCGTTTCGGATACACCAATGAAGACGTCCAGGTCGTTATCAACGCCATGGCCCGTGACGCCATCGAGCCGATCGGTTCGATGGGCACGGATACGCCCCTTGCTGTTCTTTCCGACCGGCCGCAGCTCTTGTACAACTTTTTCAAACAGCTCTTTGCGCAGGTCACCAATCCGCCAATCGACGCGCTTCGCGAACACATCGTCACCTCAAGCGCGCTCTATCTCGGCGCCGAAGGCAACCTGGTCGATCCGCATCCGGATAATTGCCGTCGCCTGCGCCTGGACACGCCGCTGATAGATGCCAACACACTGGACCTGATCCGCGGCATCCGGCAACCTGGTCTTTGCCCGGTGGAGCTTTCCATTCTCTGCCCGATCCCGGAAAATCAGGGCAGCCTGACCTCGGATGACCTGGAAGCACAACTCAGCCGCCTTTTCGCAGAGGCTGAACAGGCTGTTTTGCGCGGCGCCGGCATCCTGATCCTGTCAGACCGCTCGGCCGGACCGGATTGGGCCGCGATGCCAGCCTTGCTGGCCTGCGCCGGCCTGCACCACCACCTGATCCGGCGCGGTCTGCGCACACGTGTCAGCCTGGTCCTCGACTCCGGCGAACCGCGCGAGGTTCACCACTTTGCCCTGCTGGTCGGCTACGGTGTTTCGGCCATCCATCCCTATCTGGCGTTGGAAACGGTCCGTGCCCAGGTCCGCCGTCAGTTTCTGCCGGGTCTGGACGAGGCGTCCGCCGTCAACAACTACCTCAAAGCAGGTACCAAAGGGCTGGTCAAGGTTTTGTCCAAAATGGGCATCTCAACCATGCAAAGCTACCAGGGCGCCCAGATCTTCGAGGCGGTCGGCATCGGCTCCGACCTGATCGACCGCTATTTTTGCGACACACCGTCCCGTATCGGCGGCATCGGCCTTGACGCGATCGCGCGGACCGTGAACACGTTCCGTCAGGCGGCGGACGATCCCAACCAGACCGATCCCGGGCTTGATTCAGGAGGCCAGTACCGCTGGCGCAGTCAGGGCGAGGAACACCTGTTCAATCCGCTGTCTGTCCACATGCTGCAGCAAGCGGTGCGAAGCGGCGATTACAAACAATACCAGGCGTACGCCCATCTGATGAACGACACATCGCGCCGCCACATGACCCTGCGCGGCCTGTTCGATCTCATCCCCGCCCGTGAATCGGTGCCTTTGGATGACGTCGAGCCGGTCGAGGCGATTGTCCGGCGCTTTAAAACAGGTGCCATGTCCTATGGCTCGCTCAGCCAGGAGGCGCACGAAACGCTGGCCATCGCCATGAACCGGCTAGGTGGCAAAAGCAACACCGGCGAGGGCGGCGAAGACCCGCAGCGCTTCGAGCCTCTGACCAGCGGTGATTCCCGCTGCAGCGCGATCAAGCAGGTCGCGTCCGGCCGGTTCGGCGTAACCAGCAACTACCTCGTGCACGCGCAGGAGCTGCAGATCAAGATGGCCCAGGGCGCCAAGCCCGGCGAAGGCGGGCAGCTGCCCGGGCGCAAGGTCTACCCCTGGATCGCCAAAACGCGGCATGCCACACCCGGGGTCGGCCTGATCTCCCCGCCGCCCCATCACGACATTTACTCGATCGAGGATCTGGCCGAGCTGATCCACGACCTCAAGAACGCCAACGATGAGGCGCGCATCAGCGTCAAGCTGGTCTCCGAAGCAGGTGTCGGCACGATCGCGGCCGGCGTGGCCAAGGGCCGGGCGGATGTCATCCTGATCAGCGGCTACGACGGCGGCACCGGCGCGTCCCCCCTGTCCAGCATCCGCCACGCGGGGCTGCCTTGGGAGCTGGGTCTGGCTGAAACCCACCAGACGTTGCTGCTCAACGACCTGCGCAGCCGCATCACGGTCGAGACCGACGGCAAGCTGCTGACTGGCCGCGATGTTGCCGTCGCGGCCCTGCTGGGCGCGGAGGAATTCGGCTTCGCCACCGGTCCCCTGATCGCTCTGGGCTGTATCATGATGCGCGTCTGCAACCTCGACACCTGCCCGGTCGGCGTGGCCACACAGAACCCGGACTTGCGCTGCCGCTTCACGGGCAAGCCAGAGCATGTCGAAAACTTCATGCGTTTTATCGCCATGGATCTGCGCGAGATCATGGCCGAGCTGGGTTTTAGAACGATCAATGAGATGGTGGGCCGGGTTGACCGGCTCGACAGCCAGGCGGCCGCCCGCGCTCATCCGGACCTGAAGCTGGATCTTTCACGTCTCGTCCATGAGCCGGATATCGGCAGGCAAATCGGCCGGTACGGGCAGTTCCGCCAGGATCACGGGCTCAGCCAGTCCATGGACCAGCAGATACTGCTGCCGATCTGCCAGTCGGCCCTCCGGCGCGGCCTGCCGGTCCAGGCGACGCTGCCGATCCATAACGTCAACCGGGTGACCGGTACCAGCCTGGGCAGCGCGATCACGCGCCGGTATGGGCCGGACGGTTTGCCCGAGGACACCATCCAGCTGACTTTTGTCGGTTCAGCGGGGCAGAGCTTCGCGGCGTTCATCCCGCGCGGCTTGACCATGGTCATCGAAGGCGAGGCCAACGACTACATCGGCAAAGGCCTGTCCGGCGGCAAGGTGGTTGTCAGGCCGGACCACCGGGCGATCTTCCGTTCAGAAGAGAACGTGATCGTCGGCAATGTCGCCTTCTACGGCGCCACAGCAGGCGAAGCGTATATCGCCGGCGCGGCCGGTGAGCGCTTCTGCGTGCGCAACAGCGGCCTTGACGCGGTGGTCGAAGCCGTCGGCGATCACGGCTGCGAATACATGACCGGCGGCCGGGTGGTCGTACTCGGCCATACGGGACGCAATTTCGCCGCGGGCATGTCCGGCGGCATCGCCTATGTCCTCGATGCGGACAACGCGTTTGCCCGTCGCTGCAACCAGGAAACCGTTTCCTGTGAGAAGCTAACCGATCCGGTTGAGGCCAGGCAAGTTTACGACATGGTTGCCCGGCACTGCCGCTGGACCCAGAGTACCTACGCCGCCAGCATCCTGGCGCACTGGGAGGACTGGCTGCCCTATTTCATGCGCGTCATGCCCCGCGACTACCAGCGCGTGCTGGAGGCGGCCAAGGCGATGCGCCAGGAAGGGCTGGATCCCGAACAGGCCCTGATGGCGGCTTTCACCATCAATGCCCGGGACCTGGCCAGGGTCAGCGGCAACTAGAGGAGGCATGGAAGATGGGCGATCCCAATGGATTTTTAACCACCCAACGGCTTGTAGCGGCGGACCGGGCACCCCTAGAGCGGATCCGGGACTGGCAGGAGATCCATGCCGCGCTGCCTGGCGTCGATCAGGAGCGTCAGGGTTCGCGCTGCATGAACTGCGGCATCCCCTTCTGCCAGGCAGGTGTCCTGATCAAGGGCGCCGCGTCCGGCTGCCCCCTGCACAACCTGATGCCGGAATGGAACGACTTGATTTGGCGCGGCCAATGGCATGAAGCCTGGCTGCGCCTGATGAAAACGAATAATTTTCCGGAATTCACCGGGCGTGTCTGCCCGGCACCATGCGAGGGAGCCTGCACCGTCGGCCTGAACGATCCCCCGGTCACGATCAAGGCCAACGAATGCGCCATCATCGACCGAGCCTGGTCTGAAGGGTGGATGCAGCCACAGCCCCCGAAACGACGCTCGGGCAAAAGCGTGGCGATCGTCGGTTCCGGGCCGGCCGGACTGGCCTGCGCCGACCAGCTCAACAAGGCCGGCCACCAGGTGGTCGTCTACGAACGCGCCGACCGGCCCGGCGGCCTGCTGACCTACGGCATCCCCAACATGAAGCTGGACAAAACCTGGGTCTCCCGGCGGGTCGCTCTTATGGCTGACGCGGGCATCGCGTTTGTCACCGGCTGCGAAGTCGGCCGCGACCTGCCCATGCCTCAAGTTCGTGCGGCCCATGACGCCGTGGTGCTGTGCGGCGGTGCCACCAGGCCGCGCGACCTGTCGGTCCCGGGCCGCAGCCTCAGCGGGATCCATTTCGCCGTCGATTACCTGACCGCCAGCACGCGCTGGCTGCTTGACCAGCAAGCGAAAGGACGGCCGTCCATCGATGTCCGCGGTCTGGATGTCGTGGTGATCGGCGGCGGGGACACCGGCACAGACTGTGTCGCGACAGCGATCCGCCAGGGCTGCCGCAGCGTACGCCAGCTTGAGATCATGCCGGAAGCGCCTGCAGAGCGCCGGGGAGACAATCCCTGGCCGCAGTGGCCGGCGATCAAGCGCACCGATTACGGACAGGAAGAGGCGATCTTCATAAGCGGCGCCGATCCGCGCCATTACCTGACGACCGCCTTGGCCTTCCTGGACGACGGCCACGGCCAGGTTGGTGGTATTGAGACGGCGCGGGTCAACTGGACGCCGAACAGCCAGGGGCGCATGACGCCCATACCCGTCCCAGGCAGCGAACAGACGTTGCCGGCCCAACGGGTCTTGCTGGCCATGGGTTTCCTCGGGCCGGAAAGCACGGCGCTCGATGAACTGCAGCTGGCGCGTGACGCCCAGTCGCGGGTCCAGACCGGAGACGGCAGCTACCAGACCAGCCAGGCGGGCATTTTCGCGGCCGGAGACATGCGGCGCGGCCAGAGCCTGGTCGTCTGGGCCATCCAGGAAGGTCGGGCAGCAGCCCGCGCCTGTGACCTCTACCTGTCCGGCACCAGCCTGCTGCCCGGTTAATTGAGGATCAGAGCGTCTTAAACTGCGGCAGCCAAGCCTTGTTCTGCTGCAGCATTTCATCGACCATCTGCTTGATTTCCGCCAGGCTGAGCACCGCGGAAGTCAGCGGGTCGAAGCAAACCGCATGGAACACCTTGCGCGGGTCGCCCTCGATCGCGGCCTGAACGGCCAGGTCTTCGCAGCGGGCGCTGATGTTGTTGAGAATGGCCAGCTGATCCGGCAGCTTGCCGACATGAATCGGGCTCAGGCCGCGCTTGGACGCCATGACCGGCACTTCGACGCAGGAGCCCTGGGGCAGGTTGTCGATCAGGCCGTGGTTGGGCACGTTGCCGTTGAACTCGTACAGCGTGCCGTCGCCGATGGTGGCATTGAAGATGTAGGCAGCGTACTCGTGGCCGCGTGCCAGGTCGATGGTGTCTTCCGCAAGCCATTTTTCAATTTCGGTTTTCCAGCTGTCCTCGCGCTTCATGTACTCGTTGAGGATATAGGCGTAGACGCCGGGATTCCAGCCGGTGCCGTGGGTGCAGTACTTCTCGATCAGGTCGGGGCGCTTGCGGAACCAGGCATTGTACTCGGAGTTGTGCCCGCTGGATTCCGTCACATAGTAGTCCAGGTGCAAAAACATCTCGTTGCGGACGATCTCGGCCTGGTAAATCTCGGGTTTTTCCATCGCTGCCCGGATCAGGGGATAGGCATCCTTGTCGTTCCAGCGATAGTCCAGGTACCAGGCCTGGTGGTTGATGCCGGCGCAAAGATAGGTGACTTCCTCCATCGGGGCGCCGATCCACTTGGCCAGCATTTCAGCCGTGCCCTGAACAGAATGGCACAGACCGGTCACGCGCACGGAGGTCTCGTCCTGCATCGCCTTGCAGAGCATGGCCATCGGGTTGGTGTAGTTGAGGAAAATGGCCCGCGGACAGTATTTTTCAATATCCCGGCAGATGTCGAGCATGACGGGAATCGTGCGCAGCGCCCGGAAAATGCCGGCAGGGCCGCGGGTGTCGCCGACATTGATGTCGACCCCGTAGCGCTTGGGGATCTCGATGTCGTGACGCCAGATCTCAACGCCTCCGGCCAGGATCGTGCAGACGACGCCGTCGGCGCCGTCCAATGCTTCAGCACGGTTTTCCGTGGCGATGACCTTGGCCGGATATGAGCCTGCGGCGACGATCTTGTCGACGGCCTGCTTGATGACGCCAAGCCGCGTCGAGTCAATATCCATCAGGGCGATTGTGGCATCGGCAAAAGCGGGGAACGAAAGGATATCCCGCACCAGTTTGCGTGTGAATCCAAAACTTCCGGCACCGATAAACGCAATTTTCGTCATGTTCCATACCTCTTTTCATCGTGATCTGTTTGGGTCGCAGCGCCTGGAAAGGCCAGGCATCACCCACCCCCTTTCATTGTAGCGGAGCCAGGCAGCCAGACAATAGACCCGTGCGGGTCAGATATGGTATGATGCTGGAAAAGGGCATCCATTCGCGAGGCATCTTCTATGCTTAAGGACCAGACATCGATCAAGGCCCGGGGTGAACCGGTTGACGTGGTGCATGCCGGCGTGGAGGCGTGCGCGCCGGGGCACGCCTTCGGGCCGGCGGTGCGCGACTATTACCTGTTCCATTTCATCTTGTCGGGCTGCGGTCACTTCCAGGCGGCCGGCCAGACCTTCCAGCTTGCCGCCGGGCAGGGGTTCATGATTTTTCCCGACCAGGTCACCTATTATGAAGCCAGTCAGACCGATCCCTGGCATTACACCTGGCTTGCCTTCCGGGGCAGCCAGGCTGCCGGACTGGTCGCCCGGACCGGTCTGACCGCCCAATGCCCGGTGCTGGACACAGACAGGGCTGAGGACTGCGGCCTGACAACCCGGGACTGTTTCAGGAGCGTCATGGACTGCCTGCCGATGGGCCGGGGACGCGAGATGCGCCTGATTGGGCTGGCCTACCTGTTTCTGTCGCACCTGATCGCCGTCAATCCCGATCCGCCGCAAGACGCCGGGCACACGCCCCGCCAGTCCTGGTATGTGCAGCAGGCCCGCGATTACATGGAAATGAACTATGCGCATAAAATAAGCATTTCCGGCCTGGCAGGACGCATCGGGCTGGATCGCAGCTATTTCGGCCAGCTTTTCCGCGACACGACCGGCCTGCCGCCGCAGCAATACCTGCTCCAGCTGCGTATGGCCAAGGCTTGCCAGCTGATGCGCCGCAGTTTCCTGCCGATTGGAACCATCGCCCATTCGGTCGGTTACGACGATCCGCTGCTGTTCTCTCGCATGTTTCGCCGCATCGTCGGCCAATCGCCGACCGATTACCGCCGGCAGTACGAAAATACTGCCAAGCAGCCGCCCGAACGCGGCCTCGCCGCTCCGGGAACGGACCGGCAGCCGCAGCTACATGAAGGAGGAAACTAGGATGCTTCGATCTGTTGTCCGAATGGCCATTGTGGGCGCCGGCACCTGGGGCGAAAACCACGCCCGCATCTACCAGGCACACCCGATGGCAGAACCGGTCGCCATTTGCGACCAGAACATGGCCAAAGCCCAGGCGCTGGCCGAACGGCTCGGCATCGCCGAGGTCTACCAGGATTACCAGGTCATGCTAAGGGAATGCGACTGCGACGCAGTCGCCATCGTCACCCCCGATTTCGCCCACGCCGAGATCGCGGTCGCCGCGGCCCGCGCCGGCAAACATGTGCTGATCGAAAAGCCCCTGGCGACAACGCGCGAGGATGTACTCACCCTTACGGAAGAGCTGGCCAAAAGCGGCGTGCGGGCGATGGTCGACCTGCACAACCGCTGGAGCCCGCCGTTCAACCAGGCCTGGCAGGCGGTGCAGAACGGGGAGTTGGGCACGCTTTACAGCGCCTATTTCCGGCTTAACGACATCAAGTGGGTGGCTACAGACCTGCTCCCCTGGGCCGCCAGGTCGTCAATCCTCTGGTTTTTGGGCAGCCACAGCCTGGATACGCTGCGCTGGATGTTCGGCAGCGATGTCAAGCGCGTCTATGCCGTCAGCCGCCAAGGCCTGCTCAAGGAGGCCGGCGTCGACACAATCGACATCTACCAGAGCACGCTGGAATTTGCTGGCGGCGGCATCGCGCAAATGGAGAACGGCTGGATCACGCCCAACGGCAATCCCAATGTCAACGACATGAAGTGCACGCTGCTCGGTACGCGCGGCATGATCAGCATCGACACGACCCACCATAACCTGATTCAGCACGTAGGCGAAGACCGTCTGCGCGTCCCGGACGTGCTCGTGCAGAACCATGTGTTCGGCGAACCGAAAGGCTTTGCCTTTGAATCCATCCGAGGCTTTATCGACCGCCTGGTCGACGGCAAGCCGTTTCCGGTCAGCATCGAGGACGCTGCCCGGACCAGTCTGGCCCTGCTGGCGATCATGGAATCAGCCCGGACCCGGCAGCCGGTCGACGTCCAGTACTAGGCTCAGGGACTGTTCGTCAATCAGCAGCTCTTTTCTTAACAGTCCCTCAGGCCATGGAACGGGGACCGGGGGCTTTGATGACAAACAGCTCGGTGACGGCATCGCCGGCATTCTGCACGTCCATCCGCGTCTGGTACGGGATCATGACCAGGTTGCCCGCGTCGTAGGTATGGGCTTCCTGGTCGTCCAGAACAAGCGTGATCTGGCCGCGTGCGACAACCATGTAGACCGGTGCGTTGGCGTTATGGAGCGGCAGGCCTGTCCCTTGGGGCAGGATCATGTGGTTGATGCCGACGGCCATCTCGTCGATCACACGCTCGATCACTTTTTCGTCACCTTGGCTGAAAGGAATGGCTTTTTCGATCATGATTTTTCCTCCGTAAGCCGGCCAGGCCGGTTGGTTTATGCATCGCGCCGGATGCCTGTACAGCATAGCAGACAACGGTCGCGGGCGCGGTTGCCCTGGCAACAGAAAAGGATCTGTCAGCCTTCCAGCCGGACCGGAATGCAAAGCCAGGGCGGCGCGCCCAGCTCGGTGCTGCGCGCGATTGGCAGCGAACAGCCTGCCAGCAGCGTGGCGCGGCCGGGCACGAAGACGTCGTTGCCGTCGTCCTGATACACCCGGAAACGGTCAGGCCGGATCGTCAGCCGGACCGTCTCCGACGTGCCAGGAGATACTGTCACTTTGCTGAACGCGACCAGCTGTAGTGATGGCGCCGGCAGCGGGCAGACGTCGTGGCTTAGATACACCTGGACGGTTTCGGTCACCGGGCGGTTTTCCCGGTTGCTGACGATAACCTGGATTTGGGCCGGTTCGCCCTCCGAAACATTTAGGGCAGAAGGCGAGGCGCTGTCCAGGCAGATGCGGCCGTAGGTCAGGCCAAATCCAAACGGATAGAGCGGTTCCCGGGTCATATAGCGGTAGGTTCGCCCGGCCATTGCATAGTCATGGAAGGCAGGCAGATCGGCGATGGACCGGTAAAAGGTGACCGGCAGCTTGCCGGACGGACTGGCATGTCCGAACAGGATGTCCGCCACGGCCGTCCCGCCGCTCTGGCCCGGGTACCAGACCTGCAAGATGGCCGTCGCCCGCTGTTCCAGAGCCGCGAAACTGACCGCGCTGCCGCTCGTGTTGACCAATACGATCGGCTTGCCGACCGCAGCCAGAGCCTCAAACAGGGCCAGCTGCGCTTCCGGCAGCTCGATGTCCCGCCGATCGCCGCCCAGATCAGAGTTGAAGGCGTCCCCCTGCTCCCCTTCGACATCCGGTCTCAGGCCGGTGCATAAAATGACGACATCGCTCTTTTGGGCCGCCAGGATCGCTTCATGCAGCGGCTGTTCGGCGTAATCGTGCGTGACGGGACGAAGCAATTCGCTGCCGCGCGCCTTGAAAAGCCGGACGCCGGGCGGGACGGTGTCGCAGATGCCCTCGTAGATCGTCGTATAGCGGGACGGCAGCCCGTGGTAATTGCCTAAAAGCACCGACCGGTCGTCACTGTTCGGCCCGATCACCGCCAGGGCGCGAAGGTTGCCGGAAAGAGGCAAAGTGCCGTCGTTCTTGAGCAGGACGATCGATTCGCGGGCCATCTGCAGCGCCAGTTCCCGATGTGCGGGGCAGTCGATGACCGTGTCGTCAATCGTGTCGTAGGGGCTTTCTGTTAGCTCGCCAAGCGCATACCGGGATGCGAACAGCCGCTCGGCAGACCGGGTGATCGCCTCTTCACCGATCAGGCCGCGCAGGACAGCCGCCTTCAGGCTGGCGTAAGCCGAGCCGCAGTTCAGGTCACAGCCGCTTTGGACGGCCAGAGCCGCGGATTCCGCCTCGTCGGCGGTCACGTGATGAAACCGGTTGATATCGCAGATGGCACCGCAATCGGAGACAACATAACCGTCGAAGCCGAAGCGGTCGCGCAGAATCTGCTGTAGCAACGTTGGCGACGCACAGCAGGCTTCGCCGTTGACCCGGTTGTAGGCGCCCATCACGGCCGCGGGTTCGGCTTCCTCGATGCAAATGCGAAACGCGGCCAGGTAAGTCTCGAACAAGTCCCTGGCCGATACCCGGGCGTCAAAGCCATGCCGTTCGGCTTCGGGGCCGCTGTGAACCGCGTAGTGCTTCAAGGTCGCATCCACCTTGCGATAGCGCGGATCATTGCCCTGCAGCCCTTGGACAAAGGCAACCGCCATGGATGCGGTAAGAATGGGGTCCTCGCCGTACGTCTCCTGGGCCCGGCCCCAGCGCGGATCGCGCACGATGTTGATGTTGGGCGACCAGCAGGTCAGCCCCTGGTAGATACCGGTTCGGCCAAACGTGCGGTAACCGTTATACTTGGCGCGCACCTCGTCGGAGATGGCCGATGCGACACGCTCCATCAAGGCGGTGTTGAAGCTGGCCGCCATGCCGATCGCCTGAGGAAACACCGTGGCGGTTCCCGAGCGTGCCACGCCGTGCAGGCATTCGTTCCACCAGTTGTAGGCAGGAACGCCCAATCGACCGATCTCCGGCGCCTGGTAGATCAGCTGGGCCATTTTTTCCGCCAGGGTCATTCGGGACACCAGGTCGTGGCTCATCGCCTGGTCATGCGCCTTCGCTTCAGCCGTAATCATATGGATGCCTCCCTGCCTTTTTCTCCAGTATAACATGCCGGTTCGCCCCAGCAAGATTTGCAAGGAGCATGGCAAGATAGCAAGTGGCTTTGTCCGTGCGAACCGGCTATAATAAAGATAAACATGTCAAATGAGGTGATACAATGCTCCAGTCTGATTTGCCCTTTGTGATCGATCTTCAAAGTAAAACTGCTGTCGTGACCGGCGCCGGCGGCGTGCTGTGCAGCCAGTTTGCCCGCGCCCTGGCCGCCTGCGGCGCCCGGGTCGCCCTGCTCGATTTGAATCTCGCTGCCGCCGCCGAAATCGCCGACTCGATCGTTGCGGACGGATACCAGGCCAAGGCGTACAAGGCGAACGTCCTGGAAAAGGAGAGCCTGGAAGAGGTGCATCGCCAGGTGCTTGCGGATTTTGGCCCCTGTGATCTCCTGATCAACGGCGCCGGCGGCAACCATCCGCGTGCGACAACCGGCCAGGAGTATTACGACCCCGACAACATCCCCGCAGACACGGTGACTTTCTTCGATCTTGACAAGCAGGGTATCTCCTTTGTCTTCGAGCTCAACTTTCTGGGCACGTTGCTGCCGACCCAGGTCTTTGCCCGCGAAATGGCAAATCGTCCGGGCGCCGCGATCATCAACATCTCATCGATGAACGCGTTTACACCGCTGACGAAGATCCCGGCCTACAGCGGCGCGAAAGCCGCGATCAGCAACCTGACCCAATGGCTGGCTGTTCATTTCAGCCGCGTCAATATCCGTGTCAACGCCATTGCACCGGGCTTTTTCGCGACCAAGCAGAATGAGAAGCTCCTGTTTACACCCGACGGACAACTGACCGAACGTTCGCACAAGATCATCGGCCAGACCCCGATGGGCCGCTTCGGCGACAGCAAGGAGCTGATCGGCGCCCTGCTCTTCCTTGCCTCACCCGAGGCCGCCGGCTTCATCACCGGCATTGTCATGCCGGTTGACGGCGGTTTCAGCGCTTACTCCGGCGTCTGATCCGGTAACGCCATAACAGACAAAAAGGGCATGTGCCGTTCCGGCGCATGCCCTTTTCAATCGATGCGGTCCTGAAACATCGAAAAAGCCCGATTTTCATCGGGCTTTTCCTGTGTTGATCTTGATGGTCAACACGAATTGGAGGCACCATCCAGATTCGAACTGGAGATAAAGGTTTTGCAGACCTCTGCCTTACCCCTTGGCTATGGTGCCATACTCTTGCAGGTCTGCGTGCAAGAGGCTGGAGCGGGATACGAGATTCGGACTCGCGACTTTCACCTTGGCAAGGTGACACTCTACCACTGAGTTAATCCCGCAGCTTGGTGGGTACTACAGGACTTGAACCTGCGACCCCATGCGTGTGAAGCATGTGCTCTCCCAGCTGAGCTAAGCACCCACAATTGGTGACCCGTAGGAGAATCGAACTCCTGTCTTCGCCGTGAAAGGGCGATGTCTTAACCGCTTGACCAACGGGCCATATGGTAGCGGCGGTCGGATTTGAACCAACGACACTTCGGGTATGAACCGAATGCTCTGGCCAACTGAGCTACGCCGCCACGCTTATGGGGATGCCTTTCAAGGTGCTTCATGATTCTACCAGTAGACCGAGCTGTTTGTCAAGGCGTTTTTCCGAATTTCCAACCGTCGGATATTTACTGGATAAATCATAATTTTATGAAATATGCGATAGATATTATACTTATTCGCACGCTTTTCCCATCAAGAAATCTTTAAATCGCCTGATGCGAGAGCGGGTTAGCCCGGCCGCCGCGCACGACGGCCGGGTTGGTTCCGCTTGGGTTTACTTGACTTCGACTTCGGCTCCGGCTTCGGTCAGCTTCTTGGCGACGCTGTCGGCGTCTTCCTTGCTGACGTTCTCCTTGACGGCCTTCGGCGCGCTGTCAACCAGGTCCTTGGCGTCCTTGAGTCCGAGACCCGTCAGCTCGCGTACGGCCTTGATGACGGCGATCTTGCTGGCACCGGCAGCCTTGAGGATGACGGTGAATTCTGTCTGCTCTTCAACCTGGGCTTCGACGGCGGCGGCACCGGCGGTCGGGGCAGCGGCCATGGCCGAAGCTGAGACGCCGAATTCGGTCTCAAGGGCTTTCACGAGTTCTGCCAATTCCATGACGGAAAGAGCCTTGACGTCTTCGATAAACTTGCTCACTTTTTCACTTGCCATTTTTATGACCTCCTGATTATATCCTTTATGCTTCTGCGGCTTCTGCTGGAGCGGCATTTCCATCTCCGGCTTCCATTTTTTCCCGGATGGCGTTCAGAATGAATGCCAAACTGGTGATCGGTGACATCAGGCCAAAGACGAGCTGGCCATACAGCACGTCGCGGCCGGGGATGCTGGCCAGGCTGTTCAGTTCGTCGAGGTCAAGAACCTTTCCCTCGAGGTAGCCGCCTTTGAGCTTCAGCTTATTGTACTTGGCGGAGAATTCCTTAAGAACCTTCGCTGGGGTGATCATGTCTTTTTTGCTGAAAGCAATGGCTGTCGGTCCCGTGAGAAGATCGTCAAGACCGTTGAGGCCAGCCTGAGCCAGGGCCCGGGAAGACAACGTGTTCTTGATTACCTTGTACGTGACCTCTTCCTTGCGCAGGGCGGCCCGCATTTCCGTGTCCTGGGCGACGGTCAAACCGCGGTATTCCGCCAAAACGATCGACTGAGCCTGGCTGAATTCCTGGGCCAGCTCATCCACGATCCCTTTCTTGGTTTCCAATACCTGTTTACTGGGCATGTTATCCCTCCTTCTGGTAAAATAAAGCCCCTCTCGCCTGATGACGGGAGGGGCAGAACAGATCAAAAACAATCTGGCTCTGCAGCCTCGGCAGGACGTCTTGCGTTTACTTCCTTACGGAATCCTGCTGTCTCTGGCGCACTGTGCTATTTTATCTGTCGCGCGGCCAAAAGTCAATGACCGCAAAGGCTATTAGCTCAACCTGGCGGTATTGATCTTGATGCCAGGACCCATAGTCGACGTGATCGTTACGCTGCGCAGGTACTGGCCCTTAGCCGCAGCCGGTTTTGCCCGGATGACCGCGTCCATCAGAACCTTGAAGTTCTCAGCCAGCTTGTCCTGCCCGAACGACGCCTTGCCGAGGGGGCAGTGGATGATGTTCGTCTTGTCCAGGCGGTACTCGATCTTACCGGCCTTGATCTCGGCGATAGCCCGGGTCAGGTCCATGGTGACGGTGCCTGACTTGGGGTTGGGCATCAGGCCCTTGGGGCCGAGCACGCGGCCGAGGCGGCCGACGACACCCATCATGTCCGGTGTGGCGACAACCACATCGTAGTCGAACCAGTTCTCGGTACGGATCTTCTCAACCATGTCCTCGGCACCGACAAAATCTGCGCCGGCTTCCCGGGCCTCATCGGCTTTCGGACCCTTGGCGAAAACCAGGACGCGTTTGGTCCGGCCTGTACCGTGGGGGAGCACAACGGCGCCACGCACTTGCTGGTCTGCGTGACGGGAGTCGACACCGAGCCTGATGTGCATCTCGATGGTCTCGTCGAACTTGGCTTTGGCTGTCTTCTGGACGAGGTCAATGGCCTCTGGCGGATCGTACTGGACGGCCCGGTCAATCAGCTTGGACAGCTCCTTATATCGCTTGCCTCTTTTCATTGTCTTTCACTCCTTCAGGCGCCCTAGTCGTCAATGACGACAATGCCCATGCTTCTGGCTGTTCCGGCGACCATCCGGGCACAGGATTCGATGTCCGACGCATTTGTGTCGACCATCTTCATCTGGGCGATCTTCAGGACTTCCGAACGGGGGATCTTGGCAACCTTGTCCCGGTTGGGCTTGCCGGATCCGCTTTCGATGTTGCATGCCTTTTTCAGCAGCACAGGCACCGGAGGAGTCTTCGTAATGAAAGTGAACGAGCGATCCGCGTAGATCGTGATGATGACCGGAATGATCAGGCCGACATCCTTGGCTGTTCTTTCATTGAATTCCTTGACGAACATGGCGATGTTGACACCATGCTGACCAAGGGCTGGTCCTACCGGCGGCGCTGGTGTGGCTTTGCCTGCGGGTATCTGCAGTTTCACATACCCTGTGACTTTTTTTGCCATTGCGGCCACCTCCCAATTTGATCTTTATCTGCGGTGCAAAGCGGCTTATGCCGGCCTGCACGGGCAGTCATGTTCAGATGCGCAGGATCTGCGTCAGTTCCAGTTCAACCGGTGTTTCGCGGCCAAACATGGAAACGAGCACGCGCACTTTCTTTTTGTCGAGGTTGATCTCCTCGACGGTGCCGATAAAGCTTTCGAGCGGCCCGTTGATTACTTTGACCGAATCGCCGACATCGTAGTCGACAACCGGTTCCCAGCTGGACTCGAGGCCCATCAGCATCAGTTCCTCATCGGTCAGCGGCGTCGGCTTGGAGCTCGAGGGTCCGACAAAGCCGGTCACGCCGCGCGTGTTGCGCACGATGTACCAGATCTCGTCCGTCAGCGTCATCTTGACCAGGACGTAACCAGGATAGATCTTTCGCTGCGTCACCTTTTTCTTGCCATCCTTGATTTCAACCTGTTCCTCCATGGGAACAGAGACTTCCTGGATGTATTCATGGATCCCGCGATTTTCGACGATTCGCTCCAAGGTCGCCTTCACTTTGTTTTCATACCCGGAATAGGTATGGACAACATACCATTTGGCTTCCGCGGAGTTTTCTTCGACCATAGCTTACGTACTCCTTTACCCGGCTTGCGCCGTGGTGGCGCTTGTTCCGGATTCGGCTGTTGTGGCGGTCGTCGTGGCAGTCGTCGCAGCGGTCGTCGTGGCGGTCGTCGTCACCTTGGGCGAATAGAAGCCCAGGGCGTCCAGCGTGCCGCTGAGGACCGTGTCGATAACGAACAGCAGAACGCCGACAATCACACAGATCGCCAAAACCGTCGCCGTGCTCTGGATCAACCGTTTGCGGTCCGGCCACACGACCCGCTTCAGTTCTGCCCTGAGATTGACAAAGAAAGTCTTCAGCTTCTTTCCGGCCGTAACGAAAAACGCGGCCACTTTCTGAAAGAAGTTCCGTTTTGCGGGGGCGGGCTTGGTCGGCCGGTTGTCTTTCTTGGCTTTCTCTGCCATCCTCAACACATCCTTATCTGCTCTCTTGTCGCTCACTTCGTTTCCTTGTGGTCGGTATGCTTGCGGCAGAATCTGCAGTATTTCTTCATTTCCAACCTGTCCGGGTTGTTCTTCTTGTTCTTCATGGTGTCATAATTTCTCTGTTTGCATACGGTGCATGACAAGGTCACCTTGTCCCGTACTCCTGCTTTTGCCATCTGTTGGTCACCTCCGCCTGGTCTGATCTGCGATCTTCACATAAAAAAAAGACCCTTTTGTGGACAAGCAAACGAATTCTATCACAGGCAGGGTCTTTTGTCAAACAGAATTTTTCGCAGCGTAGGCCTCAAACGCCATCAGCGACGCTGGCGCAGCTCTTTCTCGATTTCATCAAAGCTGACCTTTTGCTCGACCAGCAGCACACAAAGGTGGTAAAGCAAGTCGGCCACTTCATAGGTCACTTCGGACGGCTGGCGGTTTTTGGCCGCGATGATGACTTCGGCGGCTTCCTCACCGATTTTCTTGCAGATCTTGTCCAGGCCTTTCCCCAGCAGGTAATTCGTGTAGGAGCCCTCCTTGGGGTTGGCCTGGCGGTCGAGTACAACATCATAGAGTTCGTCAAGAATCTGTCCAATCTGGCTCATGGTTATCCTCCTTAAGGCAACCCATATCGTGTGTTTTACGCCCTGGCCTCAGCCAATTCCTCGATCGTACGGAAAAAACAGGTTTGCGCACCTGTATGGCAGGCGGGGCCGAAGGCATGCACATCCGCCAGCAGGCAATCCGCGTCGCAGTCGACCCGCAGGGCTCGGACCTGCTGGAAATGACCGGACTGCTCGCCTTTGAGCCAAAGCTTGCCGCGGCTGCGGCTAAAATAGTGCATCAGGCCGGATGTCAGCGTTTCCTGGAACGCCTTTTCGTCGGTATAGGCCTGCATCAGGACTTCCCCGTCTTCGGCCCGTCTGGTGATGACCGTCACCAGGCCGCGGTCGTCCTTTTTCAGCTTGGACCAGATTGCCGAGGCAACCGCCGGATCGTCCAGGCCGGTTCCGGCCGCAAAAGGCCTGGGGAGGCCGGACAACGTTTCGAGTTCGGCCGGAGACAACCGGACCGGGATTTCCCGAAGCGCCAGGTAACGCTTGAGCTGCGGGATCGTGATTTCGCCGAAATGAAACAGGCTGGCTGCCAGGACCGCTTCCGCGCCGCCGAGCGTCAGGGCGTCGTAGAAGTCGGCCAGCCGCCCCGCGCCGCCTGAAGCGATGACCGGAATCGGAACAGCGTCGGCGATCTGGCGGGTGATGTCGAGGTCATACCCGGACTTGGTGCCGTCCCGGTCCATGCTGGTCAACAGGATTTCGCCGGCGCCCAGCTCGGCAACCCTGCGCGCCCAGGCGACGGCTTCCAGTCCGGTCGGTCTGGTTCCCCCGGCAATCATCACCTCGTAAGGGCCTTGCGGCGTACGGCGTACGTCAATCGCGACGACGACGCACTGGCTGCCGAAGCGGGCCGCAGCCTCGCGGACCAAGTCGGGATTTTGTACAGCCGCGGAGTTCAGTGATGTTTTGTCCGCGCCGGCCTTGAGGATCCTGCGGATGTCCTCCAGGCTGCGGATACCGCCGCCGACTGTAAAGGGAATGAACACCTGTTCCGCCACCTGGCTGACGACATCGATCAGGGTGTCGCGCTCTTCCAGGGTCGCCGAGATATCCAGGAAGACCAGTTCGTCGGCTCCGGCGTCGTTGTAGGCGCGCGCCGAATCCACCGGATCGCCGGCGTCGCGGATATCGACAAAATTGACGCCCTTGACAACACGTCCGCCCCGGACGTCCAGGCAGGGAATAATGCGCTTGGCTAGCATGATGGCAACACAACCTTTCCTTCGTAAAGCGCCTTGCCGACGATAACGCCGGCGGCGCCGGTCTGGCGGACCGCTTCAATATCATCCTGGCAGCCGATGCCTCCGGATGCGATTACGGCGAGGCGGCCGAGATCGACCAACTGGCGTATGCCGGCCAGGGCCGGTCCGCGCATCGTGCCGTCGCGCCGGATATCGGTGTAGATGACCGTTTGCGCCCCCAGGTCAGCCATTTCGCGGGCAAACGCGACCACATCCAGACCGCTGTCTTTTGTCCAGCCTTCGATACAGACCATGCCGTCGCGCGCATCCAGCCCGATGGCGATCCGATCCGGGTAGCGCGTCAGAGCCTTCTCGGTGAAGCGCCGGTCCTTGACAGCAGCCGTCCCGAGCACGGCCCGCTCAAGCTGGTGCGTCTCCAGCAGCCGTTCGAGCGCCGCCATGGTGCGGATGCCGCCGCCCGTTTGTATCTTCAGGCCGGTCTCCCGGCGCATGCGGGCGATCAGGTCGGCGTGGGCCATCTGTCCGGAGCGGGCCGCGTCGAGATCGACCACGTGCAGCCAAGTTGCGCCTTCGGCCTGGAAGCGGCGGGCGACCGCCAGGGGATCGGAGCTGTAGACAGTTACCTGGTCGTAGCGCCCCTGATGCAATCGGACGCATTGCCCCTGAAGCAGATCGATCGCCGGGTACAGGATCATGGGCTCTTGATGCATAGTTCCTCCGTTTGTTTTCGTCAGTCTGCCTGGCTGAGCCAGCCGCGCAGCAGATCAAGGCCGGCATCCCCGCTCTTTTCCGGGTGGAACTGGGTCAGTAGGATTGAGCCCGCCTGGATGGCTGCCGCGAACCGGATACCGTGATCGCTAAAGGCCGCTGTCACGGACGGATCCGACGGCGCCGCATAATAGGAATGGACAAAGTAGAACGAAGTCCGCTCAGGCAGCAAGGCCAGGCGGGATCCGGTCAAGGCGTTCCAGCCCATGTGCGGTACTTTCAGGCCTGGAGAGTTCGGAAACCGCCGCACCGTTCCGGCTAAAAGGCCCAGACCGCGGACCTGGCCTTCCTCGCTCTTCTCGAACATCAGCTGCATGCCAAGACAGATGCCCAGGAAGGGCCGTTCCAGATCCTTGTAGCGGCGGATGGCATCGTCGAGGCCGCGCTCACGCAGCTGGCCGACCGCATAGGCCATCGCACCCACGCCGGGCAGGATCACGCGGTTGGCCGCCAGCACGGCCCCGGGGTCTTGCGTCACCATGACCGACTCGCCCAGGTAAGACAGTGCCTTGACGACACTGCCGATGTTGCCCATTCCGTAGTCGATCAGGACCGTCATGGCAGCGTTTTTCCGGTCAGCCGCTCATACGCCTCGCGGTACTTGGCGGCTGTCGCCGCGATGACCGGTTCCGGAAGCGCAGGCGGAGGCGGGGTCTTGTCCCAGTCGAGCGTCTCCAGCCACTCGCGCAGGTACTGCTTGTCAAAGCTTTTCTGTGCCCGCCCCGGCTCATACTCGTTCAGCTCCCAGAACCGGGATGAGTCCGGTGTGAAGATCTCATCGCCGAGTACGAGTTGTCCGTCAAGCCGGCCGAATTCAAACTTGGTGTCCGCGAGGATGATGCCCCGGCTGAGAGCGTATGCCGAAGCCTCACGGTACAGCTCCAGACTCCTGGCCCGGATCTCGCCGGCCAGCTCCCTGCCGAGCAGCTGCGACAGCTGCTCGAAGGTGATGTTGATGTCATGCCCGGACGATTCCTTGGTGGACGGCGTGAAGACCGGTTCCGGCAGGCGGTCGGCCTGGCGCAGTCCGACGGGCATCTTGATGCCGCCGACGGTTCCGAAAGCCTTGTATTCCTTGAGCGCAGACCCTTCCAGGTAACCCCGGACGATGCATTCCGCGGGTAGCATGTCGATCTTGCGCACCAGCATAGATCGTCCGGCCAGCTGGTCCGCATAGGATGACAGGCCCAGCGGATAAGCCGCCGGATCGGTCGCGACGACATGGTTGGCAACAATCTTCCCGGTCCGCTCAAACCAGAACGCGGCGATGCTGTTCAGGACGACACCCTTGTCGGGGATCAGCTCCTCGAAGACGACATCAAACGCGGAGATCCGGTCCGTGACCACGATCAGGAGCTGGTCACCGAGATCGTAGACATCGCGGACCTTGCCTTTGACATACAGGGGCAGCTGGATAAAATCGGCCTGGCGCATGAGTTTGTTCATGAATACCTCCAATAAATGGCTTGACTGTGTTTTACAGCACGCCTTTGGTCGAGGGGATGTCGTCTTGCAGCCGGGGGTCGATCGCGACCGCGTCCCTGAGGCTGCGGGCAAATGCCTTGAACAGCGCTTCTGTCTTGTGGTGGTCGTTGCGCCCGTACGAACAGCCCAGGTGAGCGGTTATGCCTGCCTGGAAGACCAGGGCGCGGAAAAACTCCTCGGTCATCTGGGTCGAGAAACTGCCGATCCGATCGGCTGTGAATTCGGCCTGGAAGACCAGGTAAGACCGGCCGGAAAGGTCGATCGTCGCGGCAGCCAGAGCTTCGTCCATCGGGATCACCGCGTGGCCGTAACGCTGGATGCCGCGCTTGTCACCCAGGGCGCGCCCGATCGCCTGCCCCAGCACGATACCGACATCCTCCGCCGTGTGGTGGTCGTCCGTGTCCAGATCACCCCGGGCCTCAATAACCAGGTCAAGGCGCGCGTGGCGGGCCAGAAGCTGCAGCATATGGTCGAAAAAGCCGATGCCGGTGTGGATCGACGCCTCGCCGGACCCATCCAGGCTGAGCCGGACCACAATATCGGTCTCCGTTGTTTTCCGTCTTATCTCTGTCTGACGCATCCTCATTCCTCCCGCAAGCAGATTCATTATAACAACAACCGTTTCAGGACGCGAATCATTTCGTCGATCTGGCTGTCGGTTCCGACCGTGATGCGCAAAAAATCGGCAATGCGCGGCAGGTTGAAATGGCGGACCAGGATGCCGGCTTGACGCAGGTTGCTATAGAGCGACGCGCCGCTGTGCCTGGGATGGCGGGCAAAGACAAAGTTCGCCGATGACGGCAGCACCTCGAAGCCCAGCTCATCCAGGGCCCCCGCCATGCGCTGCCGGCTGGCGATGATCCGGGCCCGTGTTTTCTCAAACCAGGCCGAAGCGCCGAAGGCCGCGGCTCCGGCCGCCTGGGCAGCCCGGTCGAGCGTGTAGGAGTTAAAGCAGTCCCGCACCCGTGTAAGGCCCTCGATCAGGGCCGGCGAGCCCAGCGCGAAGCCCAGGCGAAGCCCAGCCAAGGCCCGTGATTTGGAACAGGTCTGGACAACCAGAATGTTGTCGCAGCGATCCAGCAGACTAACGGCGGACTGGCCGCCGAAATCGATGTAGGCCTCATCGACCAGCACCAGCCGGTCCGGATCGCGGTGCGCCAGCTGCTCGATGACAGGAAGGTCTGCGGCGATGCCGGTCGGTGCATTGGGGTTAGCCAGAACAAGGCCGCCGGACGGTTCCATCAGGGCATCGACCGGCAGCGTGAAATCGTCGTTCAGCGGAACGGTTCGCCAGTTGATGTTGTAGAAATTCGCGTAGACCGGGTAGAAGCTGTACGTGACATCCGGGAATACGACCGCCCGTTCCGGCGTGTCCCGCGGGCCCGATGGCTCGAAGAATGCCTGAAATGCAATCGCCAGCACTTCGTCCGAGCCGTTGCCGACAAAGACCTGTGCCACGTCCAGGCCGTAATAGCCGGCGATCGCCTGGCGCAGGGCCAGGCTTTCCGGATCCGGATAAAGGCGGCAAGCGTCGGCCGGCAGCGTGTTCAAGGCAGACAGGACTTCGGGGGCCGGCGGATATGGGTTTTCGTTGGTGTTCAGCTTGATGAAGGTCTGCCCGCGCGGCTGTTCGCCTGGCACATATGGATGGAGCAGGCGGGTCTTCTCATTCCAAAAGCGGCTGCCGCTCGGTTTGTCCGGGCTGATCATGGTCTTTCCCCCTTCCGGGCCAAAAGGTCCGTGCCGAAGCGGACGCGCACGGATTCGGCGTGGGCTTTAAGCTGCTCGGCTTCGGCAAAATGTTCCACAAGTTCGTGGCAATCTGCCAGATCCTGGCGGGTATAACGGATGACGCTGATCTTCTTGATGAAATCGAGCGTGCCCAGCGGTGAGAAAAAGCGCGCGGTGCCGCTGGTCGGCAGGACGTGGTTGGTTCCGGCCATATAGTCACCCAGCGGTTCCGGGCTGTACGGCCCGACGAAGACGGCACCGGCATTGCGGATCCGGGGCAGCAGCGCTTCCGGTTCCGCCACCAGCAGTTCCAGGTGCTCAGGGGCCAGCTCGTTAGCAAAATCGATGGCCGCATCCAGATCGGGAACAACCAGCGCGGCGCCGAAATCGGCCAGGGCGCGCTCGATAATCCCCGCACGGGGCATCAGGGGCAGGCGGCGGGCGACCTGGGCGGCAACCGCTTCCGCCAGGGTGTCGCTGTCGGTCAGCAGCAGGGCCGATGCCAGCGGATCGTGCTCGGCCTGGGACAGGAGGTCGGCAGCCACATAGTCCGGCCGGGCCGACGCATCCGCCACGATCAGGATCTCACTCGGTCCGGCGAACATGTCGATGTCGACCTGGCCGAACACCAGGCGCTTGGCCGTGTTGACATAGATGTTGCCCGGGCCCGTGATCTTGTCGACAGCGGGGATCGTGGCAGTTCCGTAGGCCATGGCCGCAATCGCCTGGGCACCGCCCACACGGTAGATCTCATCGGCACCGGCCAGCGACGCCGCCGCCAGGATAGCCGGATCGACCGATCCGTCCGGCCTGGGCGGTGTGCAGAGTACGATCCGGCGCACGCCGGCGACCCGCGCCGGCAGGACATTCATCAGGACCGATGACGGCAGAGGCGCCGACCCGCCCGGCACATAAACGCCAACCAGGTCGAGCGGACGGCTGACCAGACTGATCTGGCCGCCCTGTCCCGTCGGGGCGGTCACGTCCGGCGCCAGCTGCAGCGCGTGGAAGGAACGGATCCGTTCCGCTGCCAGGCGCATGGCCTCCATAAGGCGCACATCTACAAGGTCGATCGCTTCGCTGATTTCCCGCTCCGTGACGCGCAGCTGGCCGGCTGTCAGCCTGACCTTGTCGAAACGGGCGGTCAGTTCAAGCAGGGCATCGTCGCCGTCCTGTCGAACCTGGCAGATGATCGCCTCCGTCGCCGCCACGACATCGGCCTGGTTCATCTTGCCGCGCAGGCCCAGCCGTGCCGACAGCTGCTTTCGCTCGTCGGGACCCGTGCGGATGATCTTTAAAACGGCTTGACGTGTCATGGTGTGGTCCTCCCGGCTTGTTCCAGCTGCCTGCGGACAGATTGGATCAGGGGATTGATCCGGTCCGCCTTCATCTTCATGCTGACACGGTTGACGACCATGCGCGCACTGAGCGAAGCAATCGTATCCAGCACGGCCAGTCCGTTTTCCCTAAGCGTCCGGCCGCTTTCAACAATATCGACGATGACCTCGGCCAGGCCGACCAGCGGCGCCAGCTCGACCGATCCGTTCAGGCGGATAATCTCGACGCTTTCACGCCGGGCTTCAAAGTAGGCCCGGGCGATGTTGGGATACTTGGTGGCGACACGCTTGTTGGGTATGCTGTCCAGTCGGCCGGCCAGGTCCTCCGGGCCGCAGACACACATGCGGCAGGTACCAAAGCCCAGGTCGAGGACTTCATAGAGGCTGCGGTTTTCTTCAAGCAGGGTATCCTTGCCGACGATGCCGATATCGGCGGCGCCGTAGTCGACATAGGTCGGGACATCGGCCGGTTTGGCCAGAATAAAGCGAAGGCCCGCCTGTTCGTCGGTCAGGATCAGCTTGCGCGACATCTCGCGGACAACACGGCAGTCGGTGCCCGCGGCTTCCAGCAGGTCGATGGCCTGGTCAGCCAGGCGCCCTTTGGCCAGGGCGATCGTCAAGTCAAGCATCTTTATCCGCCTCCCTTAGCCAGACTGTCTCGCCGGTCGCGTTGACCAGGAGCAGCGGCCCTTCCGGATGCTGTGCCAGCCAGGCCGACACACTAGAAATCGGATCGCAGCTGACCGCCAGGCCGTCCCGGCGCAGCACGGCGGCGGCCTGAAGCGCCTCTTTCCGCTGACCGGTCATGTAACCCAGGCGGACCGGCAAGGACCAGGCGCCGGTCTTTTTCCCCTGCCGCTGCAGCGCGGCCAGGGCCAGGCTGGTCCCCATCGAAAAGCCGGTCGCCGCCAGATCGCGGCCAAAGTTTTGCACCAGGCCGTCATAGCGGCCGCCGCTGAACAGCGGGAAGCCCAGACCGTAGGTGAAGCCCTTGAAGATGACGCCGGTGTAGTAGTTGAGACTTTGAAGCATGCCAAGATCGACCGAGATGAAGCTGCGAACCTGGTAGTCATCCAGGATTTTCAATACGGCGCGCAGGTTTTCCAGAGCCGCCAGCGCCTGCGGGTGGCGCACCAGAGCGGCCAGTTCATCCAGTTCCGTTTCCGAGCCGAGTCCCTGGCTCATCAGGCGCATGACGGAACGGGCCCGTGCCGGCAATCTCAGCCGTTCGGCCAGCTCATCCAGCGCAACCTGCTGCTTGCTGTCGATCAGCTGCGGCAGCAGGGCTGCGTCTTCACCGCCGATCTGCCATTCGGCCAGCAGGCCGTGGAAAAAACCAACTTGCCCGATCGAGACCTGCAAATCGTTGATGCCGACCGCCAGCGCGGCTTCGATGGCGGTTGCGATGACTTCCGCGTCGGCCTCCGGCGCGCCGGATCCCATCAGCTCGATCCCCGCCTGCCCGAATTCACGCTGCTTGCCGCCGCCGTATTCGTTGTAACGGTACATGTTCCCGATGTAGGCCAGGCGAAGCGGGAGCGGTTTCTCCCGGCACAACGTTGCGGCGACCCTGGCGGCCGGCACGGTGCCGTCATAACGCAGGCACAAAATCCGGCCCTGTTCGTCGAAAAATTTAAACAGGCCCTCCTGCGGGACCGTATCGCTGCCGGCGGCGTAGACGTCATAAAACTCGATGCCAGGCGTTTCGATCTCCAGGTAGCCGCGCTGGCTGAAGACATCGCGCAGACGCTGTTCGACCTGCCGCTTGGCGGCACACGCGCGCGGCAGCAGATCAGCCACGCCGACCGGAGTGTGAAATTGCCATTGTCCCATTTGTCAACCTCCTGCACTTTATTGCTTTATCTAGATAAATCGATAAAGCAATAAAGTCCCTGTCATTATAAACAGGGACTTGCCAGGTGTCAACTCTTTTGGAAACAACCGCTGCGCCGTTTCGCGGTCAGGCGCGCTCCCGCGTCGCGGCGGCGTCCGCCAGCCGGGCCTTTTCCAGGGCCTGGTTGACGATCATGTCCTTGACCTTCATCAGGCGGGTCAGGTTGCCGCGCTCGTTTTCGTCCATCTTCATGGTGATCGACCGGATCGCGTCCTTCAGCTCCGGGATCAGGACATACTCGAGCGAATTGACGCGCCGGCGAGTTTTCTCGATTTCATCGGCCAACAGCTGAGCCGTCTTCTCCACCTCCGCCAGCTCGATCATGGCCGGCAGCGCCTGGTTGAGCGCGGTGACCGCCTGGTCCAGCTCACCGGCCGCGGACGCCAGCCCGTAGGGCAGGTTTTCCAGCGATCCGCTCAGGGCGAACGGCGCCGTGAAGACCGGTACGTTGACACTGGTGATGTTGCGCGTGTCGACGGAAAGTGTCAGGGAAGCGCGGCCGGCGAGCAAGGCAGTTTCCAGCACCTGCGGCACCATGACCGCCCGTGCCAGGACCATCTGGCGCGAAGCCCCGGCCAGCAAAGATTCGACCCGGCGGCGCAGCGCCTGGTTCTGCCTGATGACATCGAGAAACTGGCGCATCAGCTCGTCGCGCTTGTCCTTGAGCAGCTTATGGCCGCGCCGCGCCGTAACCAGCTGCTTCTTCAGCTTGAGCAGCTCCATCCGGTTGGGATTGATTTGCTTTCTCGCCATGACGGTCAATCCTTCCCGTAGTACTGGTCGATAAAGGCATCCCGGATGCGCTTAAGCTCGTTGCGCGGCAGCATGGAAAGCAGCTTCCAGCCGATACTGAGTGTTTCGTTGATCGTACGTTCCACCGCGAATCCCTGGGAAACGTAATCCTGCTCGAATGCGTCGGCAAAGCGGGCATAGATCCGGTCAACTTCGGACAGGGCATCCTCGCCGAGGATAATCTGCAGCTCCTTGGCGTCCTTTCCGCGCGAATAGGCCGCAAACAACTGGTTCATCGTATTCGCGTGGTCGGCGCGTGTCTTGCCTTCTCCGATGCCCTTGTCCTTGAGGCGCGACAGCGACGGCAGCACGTCGATCGGCGGCCGGACGCCCTTCTTGTACAATTCGCGGCTGAGGATGATCTGCCCCTCGGTAATGTAACCGGTCAGGTCTGGAATCGGATGGGTCTTGTCGTCATCAGGCATGGTCAGGATCGGCATCAGCGTGATCGAGCCTTCCTTGCCGCGCTGGCGGCCGGCCCGTTCGTACATCGTGGCCAGGTCGGTATACAGGTATCCCGGGTAGCCGCGGCGGCCGGGCACCTCCTTGCGCGCCGCCGACACCTCACGCAGGGCCTCGGCGTAATAGGTGATGTCTGTCATGATAACCAGCACATGCATGTCCAGGCTGAACGCCAGGTACTCGGCGGCCGTCAGGGCCATGCGCGGTGTCGAAATGCGTTCGATCGCCGGGTCGTTGGCCAGGTTCATGAACAGCACCGCGCGGTCGATCGCGCCGGTTCGCCGGAAATCGTTGATAAAGTAATCGGCTTCTTCGAAGGTGATGCCCATCGCCGCGAAAACGACGGCGAACTTGCTGGACTGGTCGCGCACCCGCGCCTGGCGCGCGATCTGGGCGGCGAGCTCTGCATGCGGCAGGCCGGAGGCCGAGAAGATCGGCAGTTTCTGGCCGCGGACCAGCGTGTTGAGGCCGTCGATGGCCGATACACCGGTCTGGATAAACTCGTTGGGGTAGGCCCTGGCAGCCGGGTTCATCGGCATGCCGTTGATGTCGGCCATCTTGTCCGGAATGATTTCCGGCCCGTCGTCGGCCGGATGGCCCATACCGTCGAACACACGGCCTAAAATATCCGGAGAGACCGCCAGTTCCAGTCCCTTGCCCAGGAATCGAACCTTGCTGTTCTGCGCGTTGATGCCGATCGCGCTCTCGAAGAGCTGAACCAAGGCGTTGCTGCCGTTGACTTCCAGCACCTTGCAGCGGCGGATCTCGCCGCCTGGCAGCTCGATTTCACCGAGCTCGTCATACTTGACGCCGGACACCTGCTGCACGAGCATCAGGGGACCGGCGACTTCCTCGATGGTGCGATATTCTCTGGGCATATGCTTAAACCTCCCGGGACTGCAGGGCGTCGATCTGCTCGGTCAGCTGCCGGCCGACCGCCTCTGCCGTCTGCGCAAATGTTTCTTCTGCCGCCAGCTTGAGGCGGCTGATCTCGTCGCGTACCGGCAGACGGACCAGTTCACGGAACAGCACGTTCTGTTCCAGCGCTTTGCGGCCGACATAATAGTACTGCATGATCAAGGCGAGCATGCGATACTGCTTGTCCGGCGATGTGTAGGTGTCGATCGCGTCGAACGAATCCTGGTGGAGGTAATCTTCGCGCAGGGAGCGGGCCGCTTCCAGCTTCAAGCGGTCGAGCGGCGACAGGGAGTCCTGGCCGACCAGCCGGACAATCTCCTCGAGCTCGGATTCCTCCTGGAGCAGGCGCATCGCGTCGTTGCGCAGGCGGGTCCAGTCAGGCGCGACCTGCTCGTTTTTCCACGCGTCGATTTTGTCGACATACAGCGAATAGCTGTTCAGCCAGTTGATTGCCGGGAAATGGCGCTTGTAGGCCAGGGCCGAATCGAGCCCCCAGAAGACCTTGACGATGCGCAGCGTGGCCTGGGCGACCGGGTCCGAAAGATCGCCGCCTGGCGGCGAAACAGCCCCGATCGCGGTCAGGACGCCGATACGGCCGTCCCGGCCAAGGCAGCGGACCGAACCGGCGCGTTCATAGAAATTGGCCAGCCGCGACCCCAGATAGGCCGGATAGCCTTCCTCGCCGGGCATTTCCTCGAGGCGGCCGGACATCTCGCGCAGGGCCTCGGCCCAGCGGGATGTCGAGTCGGCCATGATCGAGACCGAGTAGCCCATGTCGCGGAAATATTCAGCGATCGTGATACCGGTGTAGATCGAGGCCTCCCGCGCAGCGACCGGCATGTCCGATGTGTTTGCGATCAGGATGGTCCGTTTCATCAGCGACTCGCCGGAACGCGGGTCGACGATTTCGGGGAACTCCATCAGGACATCGGTCATCTCGTTGCCGCGCTCGCCGCAGCCGATATAGACAACGATGTCAGAATCCGCCCACTTGGCCAGCTGGTGCTGGACAACGGTCTTGCCGCTGCCGAACGGGCCGGGGATGGTCGCCGTACCGCCGCGGGCCACCGGGAAAAAGGTGTCGATGGAACGCTGGCCGGTCACCAGCGGCCGGTCAGGCGAAAGCTTGGTCTGGTACGGACGTCCGCGCCGTACCGGCCATTTTTGCAGCATGGTTACCGGGACGAGCGAACCGTCTGGCTTGCGCAGCTGGCAGACCGCTTCCTCGACCGTCATCAGGCCGGAGCGAATGGCTTCGACCGTACCGGACAGGCCCGGCGGCACCATGACCCGGTGCTCAACCAGCGAGGTCTCGCGCACCGTGCCGACGATATCGCCCCCTGACACGCGCTCCCCGTCGGTGACGGACGGCGCGAAATGCCAGCGCTTGTCCCGGTCGACCGCCGGGGCGGATACGCCGCGGGCGATGTTGTTGCCGGCCAGCTGCACCAGACGATCCAGCGGGCGCTGGATGCCGTCGAAGATGCCGCCGATCAGGCCGGGGGCCAGCTCGACGGACAGCGGGGCGCCTTCGGATTCAACCCGCTCGCCCGGCCCCAGTCCGGCGGTCTCTTCGTAAACCTGGATCGAGGCCCGGTCGCCGTGCATCTCGATGATTTCGCCGATCAAACGCTTGTCGGACACGCGCACCACGTCGAAAAGGTTGGCGTCGCGCATCTCGTCGGCCACGACCAGCGGACCGGATACCTTGATGATTTTTCCCTGGCTTTTATTATTCATGGATCATGACTCCTCAATAAGATCTTGCGGTTGATCGAGCTGCGGTCTATGGCCGTCCTGTTCGTCATCGTGGCTGAACAAGTCGATGCCGACGGCTCGGCGGACGGATTCGCTGATCTGGCGCAAACCGTAACCGGTGCTGCCCTGGATCGACGGAATCGGAATGATCGAAGGCAGACGGCGCTCGCGGTACTGCTGCAGGTGCGGCGCGATCGCTTCGGCCAGCACCTCGGTCAGGAAAATGACGGCATAATGGTTTTTGACCAGTTCGTCGACAGCATCCGCCGCTTCCTGCGGATTTTGCGCCTCGACAACAGCCATGCCTAAAGCGCGATAGCCCATGACACTGTCCCGGTCACCGATAACGCCAACTTGATACATGATCGATCACCTCCAGGCCAGGTAGCTGTCGCGAATCAGGTCACGCATCTGTGCGCGGGGCAGGCCGTTGCGCAGATAGGTCGTGATGATCCGGATGTTCTTGATTTCCATTTGACGGGCCAATGCCCAGGCCAGCGGAATTTCAGGTCCGTTCAAGACCCAGCGGGCCTGACGGATGTGGTCCATGATCAAGTTATCGGAAGCCAGGCTGAAACGAGCCGCCTCGCCGGGCTGGCCGTAGGTCCGGCACCGCTCAGCCAGGGCTGCCAGGGAGGTCGGTGCGTAGAGCGCCCTCACCTGGTCTTCTGACTGGTCGTAGACAGCCAGCACGGCCTCCAGGGCCAGCGAACCCCCGCCGAGCAGCGCGCGGCGCAGAATATCTTTGCCCATGCGCAAGGCCCGGGTTCTCAGGAGCAGTTCAAGGTTGGTCACGTCAGTGCGGCGCTCGAGATAGGCGCTGAAAAAGCGGTTGCCGATTTCAGCGGCCTGGGCATGCACCTTCTGCCAGACCGCCTGGTCGATCAGGTGGTCAATATCGCTGAAATCGTAGCGCTGCAGGTAGCGCTCGATCGCCCGGACGGATAAATCAGCCAGCCACTTTGGCAGTTCGCCGGTTTCCCGCATGGCGATCTGCCGGTACAGGACCGCCGCCGGCACACGGGACGGCAGCAAAGCCTGCCCGGACGCCTCGCCGAACGGCAGAACGCCGTCAGCGCCGCTGAAGTCGGGCATTTGTGCTGAACCGGAGGACGATTTGTCAAGCTCGGGCGCAGACCGGCTGCCAACCCATTGGGTCAACAGCTTCTTCAGGACCAGCTTCAGGTTGTGGGCATCGTTGAACAGGATCAGCGTATCCGCATAGCGCGGGTCCGGCATCTGCTCGTCCAGCCAAGCCAGCACGGCTTCGGACTCCTTGCTGAGGCAAACCTCCGGATCCTGGCCCGCGGGATAGCCGTTGGCGATCAGCAAGCGCGTGATCGCGTCCGGCCCGCTATCTTCTGTCAGGCGGTTCAAGCTGGCCTGGTCGAGCAGGAGCAGCTCGCGCGCGCGAACCAGTCCGCTGATGTAGCGGTAGCGTTCCTGCAGCTTGTCCGGACCCGGGCTGCGCGTCGTTTTCGCAGATGCCGTCATGGTGCCGGCTCCTCCGCTGCAAACAGGATATCGGCGGCCAGTCGGACCAGCACCGGTCGATCGTTCTTGATCATTGTCTCAAAAGTCAGGTTCTCTTCGATCAGGCCGCTTCGGATAACCAGTCCGCCGGCAAAATCGCCCGCCTGCTCTGAAACTGAAATCTGGCGGCGGCTTTGCAGGAGCAGCCTCGGTCCCAGCATCTGGTCCTGACGGCTGAGGATGACCTCGCCTTCCGCCATGCCCGACTGCTCGATCAGGGCCTGGTAAAGCGCAAGTTTTCGCTCCGGCTCCAATGCGGTCAACCGTTCCAGGGCCAGGCGGATGGTCTCGTCGACCAGTTCCTGGCGGGCGCCCAGCAGCGTCTTGCGCTGATCGAGCGCGGCCAGGCTGCGGGCTCGGCTGACAACCGCTTCCGCCCGGGCCTTGCCGGTCTGGCGCGCCTCGGCAAGCAGCTGTGCGGCTGTTTGCTCGTTCTTTTCTTTCAGTTCCGCGGCTGTTTCCCGCGCCTGGCGCAAGATGGCGTCCGCCTCTTCTCGCGCGTCGGCCAGGATCCGCAGTTTAATGGCTTCTAACCCTTCCAAGATCGTTCTCCTCTCCGGACAGAACCGGCAACGGCTGTTGCCGTCTGGCGTCAGGCAATACGGAAAATGGTCAGGACGGAGGCCAGCAGAGCGAGAATGGCATAGGTTTCAACCATGGCTGCCATGACCAGCGCCTTGGACTGCTCTTCCGGCCGTTTGGCGACCAGGGCCACACCGGCTTCCGATACCCGGCCCTGGTAAACAGCGGAGAAATAGCCCACGATGGCGATCGGGAGCACGGCCATCAGGTAGGCCAGCCCCTTCTGCCAGGTGATATCGGCACCCGCGCTGAACAGGCCGGATTGCTGCAGCACCATGAACCAGGTGAGCAAGCCATAGATGCCCTGGGTTCCCGGCAACGCCTGCAGGATGAGCAGCTTGCCGAACTTGTTGGGATCCTCGGTCAGGACGCCCGCGGCCATTTCGCCCACGCGCCCGACGGCTTTGGCCGAGCCGATGCCCGGCAGCAGGGCGGCCAGCGCGCCAGCCATGAATGTCAGGATCAAGCCGAGATTCTCTAGAAACTCCATGTTTTTTCCTCCTGGGTCCCTCCGGGACCATTTTAATTTCGTTAAGCCTTTTCCATCGCCTCCGCTGGTGAGCGGACGATATCAACATAGCGGGTCTTGATCGTCAGCGGGCGCCAGAGACGGCCGCCGCCATCGTAAAACTTGCCGAAAAACTCCACGTAGTGGAGACGGCTGGTGTGCACGTACGCCGACAAGGCGGACAGGGCCAGGTTAAGGCCGTGTCCGAGAATGGCGACCAGCACGTAGAAAAAGAAACCGGTGATCGACGGTCCGCCCAAAAAACCGAGCAGGTTGACGACCATCGCGATGACACTGGTGGCCAGAACAAGGGCCAGGATACGCGTATAGGACAGGATGTCGCTGATGTAGCTGGTGATGTCATACAGCGACAAAAGCCCTTTCAGCAGGCGCATGACCGGGTTGCGGGTCCCCCGGCCGCCGAACAGCACCAGCACCGCCGCACCGGCCAAGGCCAGGTAAAGCCCAATCTGGCCGCCGATCCCTCCGAGCAAAATGCCAAGCCCGGCGATAATCAGGTACCAGGGGAAGATGTCGAGCACCGCGTCCTTGCCCCTGCCGGTAACAAAGAGCAAATAGGCCTTGGCGCCCATGCCGGCAAAAAGGTGGATCACGCCGAAAATCATGCTCCAGATCATCAGCTTGGTGGCATCGTCCATCGGGTTGAACCAGAGTGCCGGGATAACCAGGCGCCCCTGGGACAGAACCGATACCATGTCGCCGAAAAAGCTGCCGAAGAGGAAGCCCCAAATTACCGATGAGATGCCGCACAAAAAGAGCATCTTCACCATCCGGCCCATTTCGCCCTTGGCCTTGACTTTGAAAAGAAGCAGGGCGCACAGACCCGACAGAAGCAGCCCGTAGCCGATGTCGCTCAGCATCATGCCGAAAAAGAAGAAAAAGAACGGCGCCAGCAGGGGCGTCGGATCCTGCTCGCGGGTCGATGGCGGGCTGAACATCTCCACGATGACTTCATATGGTTTGACCAGTTTGCTGTTGCTGAGCAGAATCGGGTATTCGTCTTCCGGGCCGGCCGGCTCATGGCTGAGTGCGACCATGAAACGGCTCTCCAGGCCCCGGGCGACCGATTTGACCAGGTGTGCGGGAACCCAGCCTTGCAGCCAGAACGTATGCTGGCTGCCCGGCAGATCGGAGGATGCTTTGAGCCGGTCATGCCGGATCAGCAAAAAATCGTGCAGCACTTCGAAATCTGCTCCGCTCTGGGCCAGCTCGTCCAGCTCCTGCTCGCGGCGAGCCAGCTCTTGCTGGATCTCACGGATCTGGCCGCTTATGCGGCTGAGCTGCTCGGAAGGTGTTCCAGGCGTGTCGATTTCGGGCAGGGGGCTGAAGCCGGCCTTGCGCAGGATGCTGCGCGCCAGGTCAGATCGGCTGCGCAGCGTGGCCGCCGCACAGCGCAGCCCGCCTTCATCTTCGGACAGGACCGTCAACAGGCTTTCCGGCACTTCTTCCCGCAGCTGGGTCTCCGCCTGACGCAGCATTTCCGGCGTGTCCAGGCTGCCCAGAAAGACTTGGACATGGGCTGTCTGCTGCTGCTTTAGATCGAGATCGAGGCCTTCCCACGGCTGAAGCAGATCGCGCAGCGTCGCTAAATGGCCAAGCTGCTGGCGCAGCTCGGCGATACGGGTCTGATTCTGCTCAATTCTGGCGATCTGGCCAAGCAGCTCTTTTTCCCGGCCGGCCACACCCATCAAGGTGGCAGCGTCGACTTGGCGTCGGCCTGAGAACATCTTCCGTTTGACCGGATGGCGCCGCCTCGCGATGTCGATAGCCATTTCCAGACGCGACATCAGGCTGATTTCGCCCTGGATCGCCTGCCGTTCGGGAACAAGCGCCGCCTCTTCCGCGCTTGTCTCCTGCTCCGTCGGGGGCTCGATCAGTTCAACCGCGCCCAGCCGCATCAGGGTGTCCATGATCGGATCGCGCTCTTCGCGCAGGCCGATCACGGTCAGTTTTTCCATTTTAACGATGGGCACGGTCCGTCACAATCCTTTCCGCGATCTGTTCCGCGGCCCGCTTGATCTTGTCCCGGGACTGGTCCAGCATCCGCTCTTTGTCCAGCTGCACATTTCGCTGCGCCTCGGCACGGATGCGGTCAGCCTCCTGTTCCGCCCGCGACAACAAGGCCTGCTGCTCCTGGACCGCGGCCTGCTGGGCCATGTTCAGGGATTCGGCTGCCTGTTCGCGGGCTGCCTCAAGATATGTTTTTGCGGCTTCACGTGCCTGCTGCACCTGGTCTGCCGCTTCTTGCTCGGTCTGCCTGATCTGGGCGAGGAAATCCTGTCCTGCCATCTGGTCCCTCCTGTCGCTCGCCGGAGAACACCACGCGGCGCTCCCGGACATCCGGAAATTTATTATACCAAGGGCGGCACTGAATGACAATGCCAAAAAGTACGGCCATCACGGTTCGATTGCGCTAAAACGTCCCGGCAGGATACGCCGCAAAACCGCTGTCTCTGACGCTGCGACCAGAAGCGATCCCAGTCCGGTCAGCAAGAGTGTCTCGATCGGAGAAAAATGGAGCGCCAGGGGCGGGACCGCCAGCAAAGCAGCCAGCAGCAGTGCCAGAGCCATGCCGTAGAGCACGTTCAGGTTCTGCTTGACCGCCTTTTGCTCGTGCTCCCAGTGCAGCTTGGGCCAGAACAACTCGAAAAAGATCCCGCCCAGGTTGGGCATGAGAATGCCTCCGGGCAAAACCGCCAGCCAGCTAAGCACCAGCCAGGCCGGTGGCCGCAGGACGGCAGCGGCGAGCAGCAGCGGCAGCAAGGTGCCGGCCAAACTGAACGCCGCTCCGGCGGACACCTTGGCCAGAACTTGCCGCCACCAGGACATCGGGATGATTTTCATGATATAAAAGGTCTCACCTTCCCGTGAGAGCGCGCTTTCCGTGATGCCGTTGGTCCCGGATATGAAGCAGGCGACGGCGAAACAGACCGCGATCGACCAGGCGGCCCCTTTCCCTTGCGGGTCAGCCAGAAAACCGCGTGCAAGGGCGATCAGGGCGCCGCTGTCCGACTCGCCGCCGGCTCCGGTAAGCATAGGCAGCACGAAAAAGACCGGCCAGAGAAAATTCATCAGGACATTGTTCATGAAAAAGACCGGCGTCCGAACAAGAATGCGCGCATCCTTGAGCCAGTAGGTCCAGAAGGCCGATCCGCCCCGGCCGGCCTGGCTGAGCTCGGCGCTGGTCAAGCGCCTGCGTTTGGCGGCGGACGTGCCGACGCCGATCACGCCTTTGAAGTAGAGCAGCCGGGCCAGGCGGAATGTCAGAAGGACGGCGACGCACGCGATTAACAGCAGGAGACCGAGCTGCGCGAGCTGCCGTGCCGCGTTCGTCATGGTCAGCGCGCCGACGGCAAAAGCGGTGCCGGGGAATACAGCAGTTGTCAGCCTGGCGACCGATTCCGATCCGGAGCTGATCATCTGGGCCAGGTCCAGTTCGTCGAAGCCAGCCATCGACTGCGTGCCGAAGACAAAGCCGAACGCCAGCAGCATGGCCAGAATGCCCGCCACCATATTGAACCGGTCCTTGTTGCGGGCCAGCGGCGTAAAGCGCATGATCAGCAAGACCAGGATGGAGGCCAGGCAGAGCGGCACCACCGGCAGCAGAACGAAGACGCCGGCCAGAAACAGGTAGAAGCTGACGCCGGCCTGGCTGCGGATACCGAATACCACCAGAGGCGGCAGCACCAGCACGGCCAGGTAAAGATATTCCCAGGCAGCTGTCACCGCCAGCTTGGCGCCGATGATCTCATCGGCCTGCAGAGGCAGCGGCAGCAGCTTTTCGATGTCTCCGGTGAAGTAGAAGATGCTGATCACGTATAGGATGCCGAACAGGAACACGAGCACGGTCCCCAGGCTCACACAGAGGCCGACCATCAGGTTCTGCAGGCCGCTTGCGGCCAGCAGGCTGTACAGACCGGCCGAGCTGGCGCTCATGACCGCGACCATATAGACAGCCAGGAACAGGAACAGGATCAAATTGCCAAATTGGCTGCGCCGTTTGCGCCTGCCGCCACCGGCTGTCATACCTGAGCCTGATCCGCGAAACAGGACAACCGCTAGCCGGACCAGGTTGGTCATGCCATCTCACCTGCCGTTTCCGAATGGTTGACCAGCTCGAGGAACATCGACTCCAACGACCCGTCCTGGCGAAACTGCCTTTGCATATCGGCGATCGAGCCGCAGAACAGGATGCGTCCGCGGTCGATCACGGCGACCCGGTCGCAGACTTTTTCCGCGACATCGAGCACGTGGGTCGAAAAGAAGACCGTCTTGCCGCTGTCCGCCTGGGCGCGCATCATTTCCTTAAGCACATAAGCCGATTTCGGATCCAGCCCGGTCATCGGTTCGTCGAGGATCCACAAGTCGGGATCGTGCAGCAGCGCCCCGATGATCATCAGCTTCTGGCGCATCCCGTGCGAATAGCTCTGGATGCGGTCTGTGAGCGCCTCATCCAGGCTGAAGCGCTCGGTCAGCTCCTGGATGCGTTCGCGGCGCCGGTCCGGCGGAACCTGGTAGATATCGCCCATGAAGCGCAGGTATTCGACGGCTTTCAGGCGGGGAAAGATGTTCGGGTCGTCCGGAACAAAACCAAACGAGCGCTTGACCGCCAGCGGCTCCTTGCGAAGATCCAAACCGTTGACCAGAATATCGCCCGAGTCGGGTGTCAATATCCCGGTAATCATCTTGATCGTGGTCGTTTTTCCGGCGCCGTTGGGGCCGAGAAAGCCGAAGATCTCACCGCGCCTGACATCGAGGTCGATGGCGTCGACCGCCTTAACGGATCCGCCGTAGCTCTTGCTGACGTGCCGCAACTGGATCATAACGAAAATCCCCCTGTCTGCGCGTGTGTCCATGCCGGATAAGAATGCCGGCTGGCAACAAGCCTATCCTACTGCAAACGGGGGAAATGCTCAAGCCATATGTCGTTCAGGCCGTCAGGGGCTGACTTCGCCGTACCAGCCCAGCAAACGCAGCATCGGCATTTCACAGGACAGCTGGTAGAGCGTCGCCAGGGCGCTGGGGAGATCGGGCCGGCCGCAGGTGAAATCGAGGTAGAACAGGTAGGTCCAGGGGCTTTCGCGATCCGGCCGCGATTGGATCTTGCTCAAATTGAGGCCGCTGTCGCTGAAGACAGCCAGGGTGGACGCCAGGGCCCCGATCGTATGCGGCAGCTTGAGGATCAGGCTGATCCGGGAACAGTCGGGTGTCACCAGGAACGATCGGCCGACCGCGATGAACCGGGTCTGGTTGACATCGGTGTTGTTGATGTCCGCGGCCAGAACGTCCAAACCGCACGCCCGGGCGGCGGCGGGCGACGCGATCGCCGCCAAATCGGTGCGGCTGCCGGTGGCGACCTGTTCCGCGGCAAACGCCGTGTTGAGCGAAGCCTCGACGGCCCAGCCCCGGCTGCGGATAAAATCCGAGCACTGGGCCAGCGCCTGCGGATGGGAGGTAACCATGCGGATCATGTCCAGTGTCACGCCCGGCTTGACCAGCAGCTGGTGCTGGATCGGCAGCGTCAGGGATCGCCAGATGTACAGGTCGTCCTTGAGCAAAAGATTATAGACATCGTCAACGGTTCCGGCCGTGCTGTTTTCCAGCGGCAGCACCGCGACATCGGCCAGACCGTCGCGCACCCGGTCACAGGCTTCGGCAAAGGTTTCCGTCCTGTCCGGCACGATGCCGGGAAACAGGAGATTCGCCGCCTGTTCCGAATAGGCGCCTGCGGCGCCCTGCACGATGACCCGCCCGATCTTGGGCCAGGCAGGTTCGGTCTCGCCAAGCAGACGGCCGACGGTAAAATCCGCCCCGCTCTGCATCAGGTCTGCGTACTGGACGGAGCGGGACAAGCGCATCAGGCTTTTAAGAAAACTTTCAGCGCGCCGCCTGTGTTCAGGCTCCACCTGCTCCAGGGCCCGCCGGATGTTGTCCTGCTCACGTTCCGGAACATAGACCCGCCTGCCGTCACCCTTTGCGGCCGCGATCGCGTGCGCGATGCCCATGCGGCGGTTGAACAGGCCGATCAATGCTTTATCGACGGCGTCGATTTCCTGGCGCAGCGCGTTCAGATCAGGTTTCGTCCCCGGATCCTTCATGGTCTTGTCGTCCTTTCAGATAATGGCAGAGTTTTTCCGCCGCCACCCGGTAGCTGTCAAGGCCAAGCCCGACCACCTGGTCCAGGCAAACCTCGTGGATAACCGAGATGCGCCGGAACGGCTCACGCCGGTAAATGTCGGAAATGTGAACTTCAACAACTGGCAGGCCGGTCAGCTCCAGGGCGTCGCGCAAAGCGTAGCTGGTGTGGGTCCAAGCGCCGGCATTGATCAGGATCCCGTCATAGCGCCCCATAGCCGCGTGGATCGTATCGATCAGGCTGCCCTCGTGGTTGGTCTGGTAGCAGTCCAGCCCAAACCCTAAGCCAGCGGCCGTTTGGCGGGCCGCATCTTCGACGTCGGCCAAAGTGAAGGTGCCGTACTGGCGCGGGTCCCGCTTGCCCAGCATATTCAGGTTGGGGCCGTTAAGCAGCAGCAGGCGGCCAAAATCAATCATGTGACCACCGCCTCGCGCCCAGCAGCACATCCAGGGCAAAAATCGCGGCAGCCGCCTCAACGACAGGCACCGCCCGCGGCACAATGCAGGGGTCGTGGCGGCCTCGTACGGCCAGAACAGCATTTTCGCCGCTGACCAGGTCGATGGTCTGCTGTTCGCGGCCAATCGACGCGGGCGGACGCACCGCAACCTGGAACAGGATCGGCTGACCGGTGCTGATGCCGCCGATGACACCGCCGCTGTTGTTGCCAAGAAACGTGATCTCATTTTTGCTCATCACGGGCCTGTCGTTGAATTCTGACCCGCGCATGCCCGCCGCCTGGAACCCGGCGCCGAAGGACACGCCCTTGACTGCGGGGATTCCGAACAGCAGGCTGGCCAGCTGGGATTCGAGGTTGTCGAACATCGGGTCCCCCAGTCCGGCCGGCAAGCCGAAAACAGCGCCCTCGATCGCCCCGCCCAGCGAGTCGCCGGATGCCGCGGCGTCCAGGACCGCGTCTGCCATGCGGGTACCGCTGGCCGCATCCAGAACCGGAAAATCGCGGCCGGCCAGCGCGTCCAACTGGGCCGGATCACAGGATAGCGGATCAAACAGCTGGTCCTTGACCGCGCCGATCTGGCAGATATGAGCTGCCGTGCGGATGTTGTACCGCGCCAGGATCTGGCTGCAGACGGCACCGGCAAAAGTCAGGGGCGCGGTCAACCGTCCCGAGAAATGGCCGCTGCCGCGCGGATCTTGAAAACCGCCGTAGCGGCGGCGCGCGGTCAGGTCGGCATGCCCGGGCCTGGGCCTTTGCTGCAATGCCTCATAATCGGCGGAGCGCGTGTCCCGGTTGCGGATGATCGCCGTCAGCGGCGTCCCGCTGGTCCGGCCGCGGTACAGGCCCGACAAGACTTCCGCCAGGTCATCTTCCTGGCGTGCCGTCGACCAGGGAGTCCGACCCGGCGCGCGCCGGCGGCAGTAAACGGCCGCCTGTTCCAAGTCGATCGGACAACCAGACGGTAAACCATCCATAACGACGCCGATGGCCGGGCCATGCGACTCACCAAACAAGCTGATCTTCAGGGTTGTCCCCCACATGGAACTCATGGATGTCACCTCCCAATCGCTTCATTTCCCGGAAAAAGTCCGGATACGATTTGCGCACAGCCTCAGCGCCGCGGATCAGCACACCGTTTTGGCTGAACAGGGCGGCAATCGCCAGGGCCATGGCGATGCGGTGGTCGCCGCAGGCATCGGCCTGGCCGCCGGTCAGCGGCCGGCCGCCATGGATGGTCAGGCTATCGCTGTCCGCCTCGATAACCGCCCCGATGGCCCTGAGCGACGACGCAGTCGCCTCAAGACGGTCGCTTTCCTTGAGACGCAACCGTCCGGCGCGGACCATGCGGGTCTTGGCCTTCGTCAGGCAGGCCGCGACGGAAAGGATCGGCACCAGATCGGGAATCTGGGCTGCGTCAATCTCGTATTCTGTTTGTCCATCGGCCAGGCGGCGCAGCCAGTCGATAATCGCCCGATCGCCTTGAGCCGTCTCCGCGGGCAGACCGCTGACGGTCAGCGGCGCGCCGCCATAGGCGGCCGTCAGCCAGAAGGCCGCCTGCGAGTAGTCTTTCTCGATCGTGTAGTCCGCGGCGCAGTACGGCTGGGGCGCCGCGACGGCAAAGCCGTCAGCGGTCACGCTGACCTGGATACCGTATCGCTCGAGCGTCCGAATCGTCATCGCGACATACGGGGCGGATTCCAGGGGCGAGGTCAATCGGATCCGTGACGGCTTTTCCAGCAGCGGCAAAGCCAGCAGCAACCCCGACACGTATTGCGAACTGATGTGGCCGGGCACGTCGAAATCGCCCGGTTCGAGACGGCCGCTGACGGTCAAAGGCAAAGACATGCCGACGGGAAACTGCAGCCGGACGCCTGCTGAACCCAGGATCGTTTCATATTCGCGAAGAGGCCGGACCGGCAAACGGCCGCGTCCGGTAAAGCAAAGCGGGTCGGCGCGCCGCGTGGCCGGCAGGGCCGCGCTGACCGGGACAAGCAATCGCAAGGTCGTTCCGGACTCGCCGCAGTCGAGTTCAGACCGTCCGGCCTGCAGCGCTTCCAGGCAGCGCACGGTCGCCGCCAGGTCATCCGAAAGCGGTTCAGGCAGACCCCGAACACGTTTCAGACTGCCGCTAAGGCTCGCCGCGATCAGGGCGCGATGGGCATCGCTCTTGGCCGGCGGCGGTGTGACGGTGCCGTGGAGCAGACCGGGTTTGACCAGGACATCAGCCACGGGGCCAGACCTCGCCAAGGACGGCAGAGAGTTCATTCGGTGTCATCGGCTTCAAAAACGCCTCGCCCGGCCGGCGCAGCAGGACGTAGTGGATACGGCTGCCCAGCCGCTTCTTGTCGCTGAAAATGGCTGGCAGAAGCGCCTGTAACGGCACATCGGCCTGAACCGGAAGCTGGTATGCCTCCAGGACACGGCGGATCCGGTCGCCGGTGCCAGGATCGGTTTCGCCCAGCTTTTCACCGATTGCGGCCGCCATAACCATGCCGACTGCCACGGCCTCCCCGTGGCTGAACGCGGCATAGCCGGTCGCCTTTTCGATCGCATGGCCGACCGTGTGGCCGAAATTGAGCAGCATGCGTTCGCCGCTGTCCTTCTCGTCGCGGGCGACAACCGCAATCTTGCTGCGCACGCAGCGCGCGACGACCCATTCCAAGTCATACGCCTGCTGCTCGATCTGGTCGAGCAGTGCTTCGTCGCCGATCAGGCCGTACTTGATCACCTCGGCCATCCCGTCGGCCATAAAGCGCCGGGACAGGGTATGCAGCACGGCCGGATCCATCACGACCAGGCGCGGCTGGTAAAAGGCGCCAACCAGGTTTTTGCCCTGGGGCAGATCGATCGCGGTCTTGCCGCCGACCGAGGAGTCCACCTGGGCGAGCAGGGTGGTCGGCACCTGTACCAGGGGAACGCCGCGCAGCCAGGTTGCGGCCGCAAAACCGGCCAGGTCCCCGACAACGCCGCCGCCCAGCGCGATGACCGGATCCGTGCGGCTTAGTCCCGTCTCATGGAAGCGCGCGTACAAGAATGCGAGCCGTTCAGGATTCTTGCTGCCCTCGCCGGCCGGAACAATCGCCTCGCCGCAATTGAAGCCGGCGGCCTTCAGCGAAGCGGACACGCGCTCAAGGTAGCGCGGTCCGACCTGATCGTCTGTGACGATGACGGTGCGCCGGCCCTGGCAGCTTGCCGCGACCCGTTCGCCCAGATGGTCCAGGGCACCCTGCTGAATGAAAATGGGATAGTCGGCCGTCGCCGTCCTGGCAATGATTTCCGGCATGGGATCCCTCCTTCAGATCGTGCGCCCGACGGCGGAGGCAATCGGGCGAAGATGGTCCATCAGGGCCGTGAACGCCTCCGGTGTCAGCGACTGCTGGCCGTCGGACAAGGCGTGCGGCGGATCGTTGTGGACTTCGATGATCAGGCCGTCGGCTCCCGCGGCGACCGCGGCGCGCGACAGCGGCTCGACGTAGACCGCGTAACCAGCCGCGTGGCTCGGGTCGACAAAGACCGGCAGATGCGTGCGGCTTTTCAGAACCGGGACAGCGCTGATGTCGAGCGTGTTGCGCGTGCTGGTCTCAAAGGTGCGGATGCCTCGCTCGCATAAAATCACGTCGCTGTTGCCTCCGTTCATGATGTACTCGGCCGACATCAGCAGCTCGTCGATCGTATTGGCAAAGCCGCGTTTGAGCAGAATCGGGCGGCGAATTCGACCCAGTTCCTTGAGCAGTTCAAAATTCTGCATGTTGCGCGTACCGACCTGGATCACATCGACAAATTCGAGGAACAGCTCCAGCTGGGACGGGTTGGTGATTTCCGAAACCACCGGCAGTCCGGTCGCCTGGCGCGCCTTCTTCATGTACATCAGGCCCTCGGCCTTAAGGCCCTGGAACGCGTACGGCGACGAGCGCGGTTTGAACGCGCCGCCGCGCAGCATGACGGCGCCGGCCGCCTTGACCATCCCGGCGATACCGGTCACCTGTTCTTCGGATTCGACCGAACACGGTCCGGCGATGACACAGATCCGGTCGGTCCCGACCGTTACATCGCCGATCCGGATCTGCGTGTTGTCGGGATGGAATTTCCGGTTGGCCCGCTTATAGGGCTCCTGGACCTTCATGACCCGATCGACCGCCTTTTGCAATTCCAGCGTTTCGATCGGGATGTTGGAGGTGTCGCCGACCAGGCCGACGATGGTCATGCTGTTGCCGAAAATCGGGCTGGTCTGGACGCCGTAGGCGGCGGTCAGCCACTCGCAGAGCGCGTCGACGTCTGTCTTGGGTGTGCCTTGTTTTAAAACCAGGATCATAATGGTTCCTCCAGTCCCAGGCTTTGCTTGATGGTTGATGCCACGCGTTCGGCCGGCGGTGCGGCGTCGATAACCAAGTCCGCCAAATCCAGGTAGCGTGGACGCCGCTCGGCATAAAGCGCGAGCCACTGGCCGATGGTTTTGCCAGCCAGCATGGGCCGGCCCCGGCCCTGGCCGAGCCGCCTGAGCAGTTCGTCGGGCGCGACATCGAGATAAACGACCCGCACCGGCGCTGCTTCCAGGACCGACGCGATGCCGGGTCCGGTCAGGGCGCCGCCGCCGGTGGCCAGGATTTTACTTTCCGGCTTCCGGACAAGCTGTTCGAGCCGTTTGCGCTCCAGGCTGCGGAATGCCGCTTCGCCGTCCCGGGCAAAAATGTCGGGGATCGACTTTCCGGCCTCCCGCTCGATCTGTTCGTCGAGATCGACAAAGGGCAAATTCATCTGGCGGGCAAGCGAGCGGCCGACCGTCGATTTACCACTGCCCATAAAACCTGACAAGAGCACGGTCAAGGGGAACTGGCGCCAGATCTCCGCTTCCAGCGCCGCACGCACACGGGCCAGTGCCGGTTCGGGAAACACGGCTTTTGGATTCCAGATTTTCTGCGCGGCCAGGGCCTGGCCAAAGAGCATGCCCAGGCCGCCTTTGGCCCGGATGCCCCGCGACCTTGCGGTCAGGACAAGCCGGGTTGCGACCGGGTTGTAGATCGTGTCATAAACAAACCGGCAGCAGGCCAGATCATCGGGTGCGAGCGGCATCTCATTTACATGCGGCCACAAACCGACCGGCGTGCCGTTGAGCACAACCCAGCGCGCTTCCGAACCGGTCTCCAGCCGCCAGGCGTCGAGCGTTTCCGGGCAGGTGATACGCGCGTCGGGGCAAGCCTCGCGAACGGCCCGGGCCAGATCCCTGGCCTGCTGCGGGCGCCGGGCCGCGATGCTGATCGCGCAGCCGGAATCCGCGGCGGCAAATGCCATGGTGCGGCTGACTCCGCCGGCGCCGAGAATCAGCACCTTGTCGCCGGGTTTCAGGGGACAGTCCCGCCGGAACGCATCGTAGTCGGTGTTGTAACCCCGGTTGTGCCAGACCGTATTGACCGCCCGAATGCGTCCGGCCACCGGATCCAGGCTGTCCAGAAGCTCCATGACCTTCTCTTTATAGGGGATGGTGCAGTTGAAGCCCAGCGTTTCGCGGCCAAGGCGCCTGACGGTATCCGGAAGCTGGTCGGGCCGGATATCAAACAAGTCGTAACGGCCGGGCAGTCCGGCCGCTGCGAGCAGTGCCGCGTGGATTTGCGGCGACAAGCTGTGCCCAAGCGGATGGCCGATGAGGCCGTAGTCAGTCGCAGACATAGCCGGCCTCCTGCAGCAGCCACGCAGCCCGCGCGGCCTGACGGCCGTCCGGCAGCACCAGCTGCAGGCAGCCGCCTTCGTAGGCGCGCAGCTCACGGATGCGGATGTTGCTGATGTTGATGCCGTGGGCACCGAGCAACGTGGTCACCTGACCCAGCACGCCGGGTTTGTCGTCGACATAGACGGTCAGGGTGCTGTGCGCGGCCAGAGCGCCGCGGCCGTCCAGCGGTAGGCTGTTGCGGTAATGGGCGGCTTCGTAAAAGAGCTGGTGCAGCGCGCGCTGGTCAGATGTCTCGATGGCCTTGATGTACTCGTCCAGGATGGCCCGGTACCGGGTTAACTGAGGCAGCAGGCAGCGGCTCGACTCCAGGCTGATTCCTGTCCAGAGGTGCGGGTCGGACGAGGCGATGCGGGTGATATCGCGAAACCCGCCGGCAGCCAGGCGCGACAGCGTTCCCTGGTCCGAGCGGGCGGCCAGCAGCGCCAGCGCGGACGCGACGACATGGGGCAGGTGGCTGACTGCGGCGACCGCCCGGTCGTGCTCGGCGGCGTCCAGGTGCATCGGCGTCGCACCGATTTTACGGATCAGGTCTTCCAGCTGGCGCACATGCGCGTGGGACAGGTCAGATTTTGGGGGCACGCAGAGGACATAGACGGCGTTTTCCAGCAGCCCTGGCGTGGCGTGCGCGTAACCCTGACGTTCTGAACCCGCCATGGGATGGCCGCCGATAAACCGGTCGAGATGAACCTGTTCCATAACGGGCCGCTTGACACTCGCCACATCGGTGATCAGGCCCGGGCACCAGGCGGCTGCCAGGTGGGCCAGGCGGGCGATGGTCGCAGCGGGGGTGCAGATAAAGACGATATCGCAGTCTTGAAGCAAAGACCAGGGGCCGGTATCGGCCACGCGCTCCGGACTGTCGTCCGGACTGATCGTTCCGCAGGCCGCCAGCACCTGGTCGGTCCGGGCCTGCTCCAGAACCGCCGGATCGACATCGAGCCCGATGACGGTTATCGCGGCGCGTGTCCGCAGGGCCTTGGCGATCGAACCTCCGATCAGGCCAAGGCCGATGACCGCCGCTTTGGCGAGCGGCCTGACTTCGGGTGCAGTTTGCTCGAATCCGGCCATACGCTTACCCGGAGGTCTGTTTCCGCTAGCCACAGGGCCACGCGGACGGCCTGCCGGTCTCCTCTCCTGATCGTGATGTTGATCTTATTGTGACGGGTGGCTCCGGCCACGTCAAGGCGATTGCATTCAGAAAACGTGCGGATTCGTGCTGTCCGGACCGACCGGTACGAGGCGCTGCAGGGCCTCCTGGTTGACGGCGTAGAAAAACGCGTCCTCGCGGCTGATCCGTCCGCTGCGCAGCAGCGCGGCCAGGCTCATTTCCATCGTGACCATTCCGGAAGCGGCGTGCATCTGGATCACGCCGTCGATTTGCGGCGTTTTGCCGTCTCGGATCATGTTGCGGATCGCCGGGTTGGCCAGCATGATCTCAAAAGCCGGCTGCTGTTTTCCATCCGTTCCCGGCAGCAGCTGCTGGGATACGACCGCCTGCAGCACGGTTGACAGCTGGACCCGGACCTGCTGCTGCTGGCTGGACTCAAACACGTCGATGATTCGATCGACCGTCTTGGCGGCGCCGACGGTATGCAGGGTCGACAAGACCAGGTGCCCGGTTTCCGCCGCGGTCAGTGCGATGCTGATCGTCTCTAAATCGCGCATTTCGCCGATCAGGATCACATCCGGTGACTGGCGCAGGGCCGCGCGCAGCGCCTGGGCATAGCTTTCGCTGTCGGTGCCGATCTCGCGCTGGTTGATGATGCTGCGCCGGTGGCCGTGCAAATACTCGATCGGGTCCTCCAGCGTCAGGATATGGCAGGCGCGTTCCCGGTTGATCTTGTCGACCAGGGCGGCCAAGGTGGTGGTCTTGCCGCAGCCGGCCGGACCGGTTACAAGGACCAGTCCTTTTTGGCGGGAGGTCAATCCCATGACCGTATCCGGAATACCCAGCGCCTGCGGGTCGGGCAGCTGCGAGTAGATGCGCCGGACCGTGATGGCGCAGGAGCCGCGCTGACGGAAAACATTGACGCGAAACCGGCCGATCTGGCTCAGGGACAGGGAAAAGTCGGCTTCGCCATGCGCTGCGAAGGCCTGGCTGCTCTGCTCGCGGTCAAAGAGCTGCCGCGCGCAATCTTCGGTGTCCGCCGGTCCAAACGAACCGTAGGCGGCCAGCTCGCTGAGGCTCCCGCTGACTTTCAGTACCGGCGGCTTGCCCACCGTGATAAACAAGTCGGAGGCCTGCAGGCGAACCATATCGGCCAGGATGCTTTGTACCTTGTTCATGCTTATCCTTCCCAGACCCCGCCTGGTTCGGCCTGGTAGTCGAACGGCTTTTTCCACCAGCTCCACCGCCTGGCGATGATGCGGCAAGACAACGGATCGCCAGATTCTGCAACAATCTCCAACTCCAGGTCCATGCCCTGTTCGTCCCGGCCGTCCAGACCGGTAACGGCCTTGACCTGCAAGCGGCCACCCTCGGACGCGATGTCATACGAGCGAACATGGGGCTCTTTCTCCAGCAGGGCGGCAAGCAGTTCTAAGCGGCGATCCGGGCCGGCCTGCAAAAATTCGTCCTGCCGGCATGCCTCGCCGATTCGGGCCAGCAGCCGGGCCGCCTGGCTGTCCGCCAGGTAATAAGCCTGGTTGGCCCGGGCCCGCCTGTCGGCCAGGCGCAGGTCTGTGGCGGCCGTCACAAGAGACAAGACGCCGAAAAAAACCAGCAGCACCAGAAGCAGGATCATCAGGGCGGAGGCGGCGCCCCGTTTGCTGCCATACGCCGGCCGTTTCATGGCAGCCTCCGGTAATGCCCTGCCGTCAGCTCATAGACCAGCTCCTGTCGGTCGGCCGTCTCGATCCGGATGTGCAGCTGCCAGAAGCCGGGCACATCGCCCGGTTCAACCGTCGCGGCGGCCGCGTAGGCGGCCTCATCTTCGGAACAAGCCGCAAAGGCCTCGTCATACCAGTACACGAGCGATTGGGCCGCTGGCTTCTTATCGGCTGTTTCCGGATAGCCGGATTCATCCGCGTGGTATTTCCACTGGTCGGCCAGGTCAGAGGCCAGCAGCACGGCCTGGTCCAGGCGGTCGGCCTTGTCTGTCACGTCGGCGGCCTTGGCGAACACCTGGACGATCATGGTGCTGAAAAAGGCCAGCAGGGCGATCGCCATGATCAGCTCGGCCAGTGTAAAGCCGTTTTTCCCCCGGGATATGCGCGTTGTCATGGCGTTTCCCCTCCGCTGCGCAGCAGAATCGTCCGCGACCGGGTCAAGGCTTCGTCACCGGCATGGCGTGTCAGTGTTACCAGCAGCTTTTGTCTGTCTGAAAACCCGACCTCAAGGACGTCCGCGGCGGCGATGCGGCTGCCCAGTTCGGGTTTGAACGCGGCCTGCTCGGGTATAAACAGCTCGCACAGGTAGCCCTCGTGGATGTAGATCCAGGTCACATACGGCGCGTCGCCCGCCGTTTTGCGCATGACCAGAGCGGTCTGGCTGTTATCTGGCCGCTGCGCGGTCCAGATCTGTCCGGCGGCGTCGTGGCTGCGGATTTTGACATCGATATAGGATAACCCGGTGCGCAGATCGGCAGAACCATCCTGCTGCTCCTGCAGACGCAAGTACGCGGTCGAACCGGCTCCCGTCAGGCTGAAGACAAAAGCGGCCACCAGGACCAGCAGGAACATAACCAGCACCATTTCCACCAAGGTGTAGCCGCCCCGGGTCATTGGCTGACGTCCTCCCTGAACTGGATATCGACGATCGGGTAGACATTGTCCCCGACAACCTCGTAGACATAGGCGTAGCGCCCGGTGTCGAGAACCAGGCCATAGTACGCCTGCAGATAGTCAAGGTCAGGCGGATAGGCGCCTTCTAGGGCATAGCACTGCATGACCGCCCGCGCAGCCGCCGAACGGGCCACGTCAAGGCCGCTGATCCGGCTTTGGGCTTCAAGATCGCCCAGGCTTCGCCAGGTCAGCAAAACGATCAGGATAAAGGCCAGGACGGCCACCAGGATGCCCGCGGTGCGGAACACCTGCTGATTCACCACGTTCACCTCTTTCAGCCGATCGACGACATGATCTCAACCAGCGGCAGCATGACCGTCAGCAAAATGATCCCGACAACCAGCGACAGGATGATGACCAGCAAGGGCTCGACCATGCCGGTCAGGCGGGTCAGCCGGTTGTTGACTTCGTTCTCGTAGGCCTGGGCGATCTTGCTCATGACCGTATCCAGCTCGCCGGCGCGGCTGCCCAGCGCCAGCATGCGGACAAACAGGCGCGGGAACAGACCGGTCTCCTGCAGGGCGTCAAAGGTGTCGGCGCCGCTGCGGATCTTCTGCCGGCTCTCATCGATCCGGCTGCTGACCAGGCTGTTGTCCATAACCGCCTGGGTCATGGACAAGGATGTGTCCAGATCGATGCCGCTGCGCAGCAGGTAATGCATCGATAGCGAGAAGCGGGACGCGTACAGACGCCGGTAGAGTGTGCCCAGGACAGGCAGCCGCAGCCGGATCTGGTCGAGCAGGCGTCGGCCGGGTCCGCTCCTGTTGAACCAGAGCCAGGCCGCAACCGCCAGAACGACGATGACCGGAACCAGCCAGAAGGCATTGCGGCTGACAAACTGGCCGAAGCGAAGCAGGCCCTGCGAGACCGGCGGCATCTGGCCGCCAAACGACGCCAGGACCTGGTCGAAAACCGGCAGGACACGCACGATCAAAAGAACGATGATCGCGAGCATCATCAGGAGCAGGACCAGCGGATAGACCAGGGCGTTGCGCACCTTCTGGCGCAGCTCGTTGTCGCGCAGATAAAAATCGGAAAGTCCGGTCAAGACCTTGTCCAGATTGCCCGAAAGCTCGCCGATGCGCACCATGCGGACCAGGTAGGGGGGGAACGCCTGCACCTCCTGCATGGCATCCGACAGCGGCATCAGCTTCCCGACCCGCTCGGAGAGCTGCTCCAGCACCTTTTTCAGGCGGGGCACCTCCGCGCTGTCGGCCAGCAGTCCGATCCCTTCCGGAAGCAGAATGCCGGAACGCTGCACCAGCGCGATCTGCTCACAAAGCCAGGCCAAGTCCGCGGGGTCGAGATTCGTTCTCTTGTCTGACGCCATGGGAACCTCCTGAAGCATGTTTGTTGATCCTGATACCCTGGCAAGATGATAAAAACATTATACACATCCGACCGTCTGAATGCCAGCAGCCTTCGCCTTGCGGCTGACTCACCCAATCCGCTATAATGGAGGAAATCGTTCCGTTCTTCTCACCGGAGCGTGGAAGGAAGCAGCAGCTCTTTTCATGAAAGCTTGCCTGTCACGTCTGTCCAATGCAAAACCGATTTCCGGCTGGCGCTGCCTGCAGGCCGTTTTGGCAGTATTGGCGCTCTGCCTGCCGCTCGTTTCCTGCCACCGCCTGCCGCCGGTCCCTACGATTGTGGATCCGACCGCTTCGATCGCCCCGACATCCAAAGCGACACCCGGTCCGACACAGACTGTTGCCCCCTCTCCGACGCTCCTGCCGACGGCGCTGACGCCCTCTCCTTCACCCCGCCCGGCAACTCCAGTGCCGACAGGGACCGCAGCTGCACCGTCACCGGCTATTTCATCCGCCGTCACACCTGCGCCGACGGCTGGTCCTACCTCCACGCCGCATCCGTCGGCTGCCGCAAGCACAACACCGCGGCCCACGGCCATCGCCACGCCAAGGCCCACCCAGACTATGACATCGCGTCCGACAGCCGCCGCCACGCCGCGTCCGACGGCTGATGCAACCGCAACACCGCGGCCCACGGCCACAGCCGCACCTCAGCCTGCCGCCACGAGCACGCCCCAGCCTACCGCCACAAATACGCCCCAGCCTACCGCCACGAATACGCCCCAGCCTACCGCCACGAATACGCCTCAGCCCACAGCAGCGTCCGACGGTTATTTCCCCGCCAAGAGTTACGGCACTTTTTTTCGGGACCAGTACGGCGACAACAGCGAAATCACCGCGAGCGAGGACGGCGGTATCCTGATCGACACCGGCAGCACGCGTTATGGCGTGGCGCTGCTGCGCGTCGACAGCATACCGGCCAGCAAGCGCTGCAAGGCGATCGTCCTGGCCAACAAGAGCAGCTACCAGTATGACATCGTGGCGCGAAACACATACTTGGGCATCCCCCTGCAGCTGGGCAATGGCACCTACACCCTGACGGTCTACGAACAGGTTGAGGGAACCTCCTATACACCTAAAATGAGCCACAGCTTTTCGGTGTCGCTGCAGTCAAGCCTGCGGCCGTTCACGGCCTCTTCGATCATGAGCGATTTTTCACGCGGCTCGGGTTGTGTCAGCAAAGCCGGCAGCCTTTGCAGCGGCATCGACACGCAGGACGGCAAGGTCAGCGCCGTCTATTCCTGGATCGTCAGCAACATTGCCTATGACCGTGCGCTGGCCAGCAGCATCACCAAGCAGCAGATCGATGTCTACCTTCCCGATCCGGACCGGACCTATTCGTCGCGCAAGGGGATCTGCTATGACTATGCCTCCCTGATGTGCGCCATGCTGCGCTCGCAGGGAATCCCGACCCGTCTGATCAAGGGTTCGACGCCTTTAGGCTACCACGCCTGGAACGAAGTGTTTTTCGAAGGGCGCGGCTGGGTCGTCGTCGCCGCCTTCCGTTGGAAGGAGATCGACGGTGCCGGTTGGGTCATGCTGGACAGCACCTTCGCGGCCAGCGGCATGAGTTCGGAGAAGATCCTCAGCATCACCCACACCAAGCAGAAAACCTATTGACGGAACCGCTCAATAGGTTCGGCGGTCGATGACACGCTTGGCCTTGCCCTCGCTGCGCGGCAGGGAGCGCGGCTCGACCAGCCTGATCTTGGCCGATATGCCCAAGGTGGACTGGATTTCCTGGTAAAGCTTGCGCTCCGTCCGTTCGATTTCCTTAACCGAATCCGAGAAGAACGTCGGCGTCATCTCGATCTGGACTTCCATCTGGTCCAGGTTGTTGACCCGGTCGACATAGATCATGTAATGCGGTTCCACTTCGCCGAAATGCAAAAGGACCGATTCGATCTGCGTGGGAAAGACATTGACGCCGCGGATGATCAGCATATCGTCGGCCCGTCCGGTCACTTTTTCCATGCGCACGGTTGTCCGCCCGCAGTCGCAGCGTCCGTGGTAGAGCCGGGTCAGGTCATGGGTGTTGTACCGCAGCAGCGGGGTCCCCTCCTTGGTCACGGAGGAAAAGACAAGTTCACCCAATGATCCGTCGGGCAGCTGAATGCCGGTGACCGGGTCGATCACCTCCGCGATGAAATGGTCGGACTGGATGTGAAGCAGATCGCCTGCTTCGCAGCTGATCGACACACCAGGACCCAGTGTTTCCGATAACCCGTAAATGTCGAACGCCCTGAGGTTCAGCTTGTCCTCGATCTGCTGTTTCATGGCCAGCGACCACGGTTCGGCGCCGAAAATGCCGACCTTGAGCTTGAGCATCGACTTGTCGACACCATACGTGGCCAGTTCGTCGGCCAGGTGCAGGGCATAGGATGGGGTGCACGCCAGTGCGGTCGGCTGAAAATCGACCAGGATCTGGATTTGGCGCTTCGTATTGCCCGAAGAAACAGGGATCGTCGTGACCCCCATCCGTTCCGCGCCATAGTGCAGGCCCAGTCCGCCGGTGAACAGGCCGTAACCGTAGGCGACATGCAAAATATCGCTGGCGGTCATGCCGGTCGCGGCCAGCGCGCGGCAGCAGCACTCGCTCCAAAGTTCGATGTCTTTTTGCGTGTAGCCGACAACTTTTTGCTTGCCGGTCGTTCCGGAGGACGCGTGGATGCGCACAATCTGATCCAACGGGACCGCAAAGGTCCCGTAAGGGTAATTGTCACGCATGTCGTCCTTGTCGGTGAACGGCAGCTTGGCCAAATCGTCAAGCGACCGAATGTCGTCAGGCGTTACCCCGGCTGCCTTCATCCGTTCGGTATAGTACGGCACATGTCCATACATCCTCCGGACACAGGCGACCAGCCGATCGCCCTGCAGCTCGCGCATCTGTTCCTCAGACATGGTTTCCATCGGTGTGTTCCAGATGTATCCGTTCATCTAACGCCTCCTGATCGTTCACGCAAAAAAGCCGTCGTCCTTCATGGGACGGCAGCTGTGCCACCGCGGTACCACCCATATTCGCAATCGAATTGAATTGCGCGCTTTGTCGGGATACCGTCATATCCCTGCCCTGTAACGCCGGGCAGGCGGGCCATCCTACTGCTCGTTCAGCGGCCTGCTCAGGAGTGAATTTCACTGGGTCTTTGCCGGTTCCGGCTCTCAGTCCAAGGCCGGAACGCCCTGTCGGTGATTCGTCAGCTACTTGTCTCCGTCATCGCCTTGATTGTTAGGGCAAATTATCCGCTCTCCCCGGCCGTTTGTCAAGCGTTTCAACGTGCCCGAAGCTGGATGGACCGCGCCCGGATCAGGTCTGCAAACACCACAACCGCCTGGCCCGGCTCCGGTGTGAAGCGCAAAACCTGGTCATTCACGGCCAGATCGAAATAGCGGCCGAATTCGGCCGAGATGCCTGTCTTGTGTTCTATCTTGACGACCTGGAAAGGTTCGGCCAGCGGGTTATCCGCCTTAGTTCCCGACAAGTAAAACAGCAGCCTGTCGCCGGTCAGAACCAGTGTCCCGTCGCAAGGCGGCCGGTTGTTTGGATCGTCCGGCCAGGACAAGCGGGCCGGATAGAGTCGCTTGAAACCCGGCTTGTCCATCTGCAGATGGAGCTGCTCCACCTGCCACTGGTGCCAGCGGGCCAGATCCGGCCAGACACGGCCTTGCCCATCGGGCCGGAACAAACCGGTCTGGTCGACAAGCGCGCGGTTGCGGCAGAAGCGGCAGGTCAGGCTACGCGGATCGGAAACCATCGCCAGCTCGCGCCGGCAGGCCGGACACTGGTGGATGATCTTGTCCATTCCGCTGGCCGGCTCGCGCGTCCGGTAACGAAAACGATTTTGCCGCTGCGCCTGATATTCGTCGTATGCCAGGGCTGTGACGATCTGGCGCTGCAGCGTATCGACCTCGGTGTTCTTGATGTGCGCTGCGGTCATGAACAGCGTGACCGAGACCGTGATGCGGCCAGGACGAAACAGACCGTTGGCCCAGCGCGGCCAGGCCAGGTACGCCCCCTGCTCCTTGACCAGGACAACCGGGCAGGCCATTTTCTTGACCAGCTTGGCGATGGCCTCATCGATTGTCTGAAGGCAGCCGTCCAGGGAGCGCTGTCCTTCCGGATAGATCGCCACGGCGCCGCCGGCACGCAAAGTCTGCAGGACGGATTTGATCGCCTGCATATCGGTACGGAACTGGGTTTTGGGAATCGCGCCTACCTGGCGCAGCAGCACGCGGGTCAGGCGTTTTCTAAAAAAGTCGCGGGATGTCAGGAAACTGATCCGCCTGGGCAGCAGCGAAGCTGCCATGATGACCGGATCGAGGTACGACGGGTGATTGCCCAGAAGGATCATCGGGTCCTTCACCTGGCGCACAGCAGGGTCGACGCGCACGCGCAATCTGAAAAGCAGGTGCAGCAGCAGCCAGGCCAAAAGACAAAGCGGCCAGTAAAGCCAGGCGGCAGGATGCAGCCGGCTTTTTTCGGACTCTGGTGCAGACCGGGAAACGGCCATTTCAATCACTCCTGGCTGTCGCCGACGTTCTTCATGCTCAAGGAAATCCGCCGCCTTACCGCATCAACCTGCAGCACACGCACCGTGACGGCCTGGCCGACCTGAACGACGGATAGCGGATGGCGGACAAAGCGGTCCGATAGTTCCGACACGTGCACCAGCCCGTCCTGGTGCACGCCGATGTCGACAAAAGCGCCGAAATCGGCGACGTTGCGCACGACGCCGCGTAAAACCATGCCGGGCTTGAGATCCTCAAGTTCCAGGACATCGGCCCTGAGGAGCGGCTGCGGCATGTCGTCGCGCGGGTCACGCCCCGGTTTCTGCAAGGCTTCGATGATGTCTTTAAGCGTCGGCAACCCGACGTCAAATTCTGCGGCGAGCCGGGACAAGTCCTGCTGCAGTAATTTTTCGGCCAGTCTCGGCGATGGGGGCTGGCCGAACCGGGCAGAAAGCTGCTCGACCCGTTCGTACCGCTCCGGATGGACCGGCGTGTTGTCCAGGATCTGAACGGCGTCCGGGATGCGCAAAAATCCCGCGCACTGCTGAAACGTCATCGGTCCGAGCTTCGGAACCGCCAGCAGACGATGCCGCGACCGAAACGGCCCGTTCGCTTCGCGAAACGCGACAATCTGCGCGGCAACAGACGGGCTGATACCGGACACGTAGGCCAACAGGGCAGCTGAAGCGGTGTTCAAATCCACGCCGACCTGGTTGACGCAGTCTTCCACGACGCCGCGCAGGCTCTCGTCGAGCTTTTTTGCCTGCAGGTCGTGCTGGTATTGACCAACCCCGATCGAACGCGGTTCTATTTTGACCAGTTCGGCCAACGGATCCTGCAGGCGGCGGGCGATGGAGATGGCGCTGCGCAGCGACACGTCGTAGTCGGGAAATTCCGCCGCGCCCAGTTCCGATGCGGAGTAGACGCTGGCGCCCGCTTCGTTGACGACAAACCAGCGCACAGACAGCTTCTGGTCGTGGATCATGTCACGGACAAACAGCTCGGTTTCGCGGGAGGCCGTCCCGTTGCCGATCGCAATCAGGCTGACCTGGTGCTTGGCGATCAGGCCGGTCAAGGTTCGGGCTGCTTCGGCCGTTTGGCTGCGCGGCGGTGTCGGGTACACGACGCCGGTCGCCAGGACACGCCCGGTCGGATCGACCACCGCCGTCTTGCAGCCGGTCCGGTAGCCTGGATCCAGCCCGAGCACGCTGTGGCCGCGAACCGGGGGCTGCAGCAGCAAACTGCGCAGGTTGGCCGCAAAAACCTGGACGGCCTGCTCCTGGGCCTGAGCGGTCAGCTCGTTGCGGACTTCTGTCTCCAGGGACGGCAGCAGCAATCTTTTCCAGGCGTCTGCAGCCGACTGCTCCAGCCACGCCTGGGCGGCGGAAGGCCGCGAGACGAGCCGGCCTTTCAAAAGCGCCTGCGGCTCTTCCGGATCGATGGCAACGCGAACAGACAGGACTTTTTCCCGTTCGCCGCGGTCGATCGCCAGAACCCGGTGGCCGGGAATGCTTCTGACGGGTTCGCTGTAGGCATAATACGCCGAGTAGACCGTTGTCTCTTTGGTACGGCCCTCGGCGACGATCTGGCCCTGGTTCTGAAGCAGACGCCGCAGGCGGCGTCTGACCCAGGCATCGTCGGACAGCATTTCCGCGAGGATGTCACAGGCGCCCGCCAAAGCGGCCGCTTCGTCTGCCGGCCCTTCCGGCGCCAGGGCCAGCTGGCAGGCCAGATCGCGAATGGACGCCTCTGAAGCTATCTGGCTCGCCAACAAATCCGCGAGGGGCTGCAGGCCCTGGGCGCGGGCAGCCGAAGCGCGCGTTTTCCGCTTGGGCCGGAAAGGCCGGTACAAGTCGTCGATCTCGGCCCGGGTTGAGGCTTGCCGGATCGCCTGACTGAGTTCAGCGGTCAGCTTACCCTGTTCTTCAATAAGTCGAAGCACATCCTCCTGGCGCTCCGTGAGGGCTCGCAGCTGATCCAATTTTTCGGCAAAGCGGCGCAGGACCTGGTCGTCAAGGTTGCCGGTCTGTTCCTTGCGGTAACGGGCGATAAACGGGATGGTGTTGCCGCTGTCGATCAGGCTGATGACCTGACGGGTTTGCATCTCTGGCAGGGAAAATTCTTCCTGCAGGACTTTCTCGATGTTCATGTTGCCTGGGATCCTCCATGGCCGTCGCGGGTCATTTTCCAAAAACGACCGCGTTTTGTCATATAATGATAACATATTCCATTTATGATGGAGTAGATCAATCCGTTGGAGGACACCTTAGCATGGCCCGATATTGTTTCTATTGCGGCCGCGAACTGAATCCTGGCGAAAAATGCGGCTGCCGCGCGACAGCGCAGTCGTCGGAGGGCACCGGCAGCAGCCAGCCCAAACAAACTGAAGCGAACGGTCCCAAGCCTCGCGCGCGTATTTCGTTTTGGAAAAAGGCTGTCAGTTTCTTCAATCCGTTTACCGGCAGTAAAACGGCGGCAGGCCAATCCAGGCCGCGTGCGCAGCGCCGTTCTTTCCGCATGGAGAACAAGGCCGGATCCGTCATGTTCGGGCAGCTGGCCTACCAGCTGACACACCCGGCCAATCCTGCGGAACAGGCAGAGAACAGCAAGGCTGGAGGCGTCACCGTTCTGGTTCTGTCTGCCTCCAGCCTGCTCGCTGGTCTGCTGCTGCTGCTCGCCATCCGGCAGCCGCAGCTGTCCTTGTTTTTGTCTCTGAACACCGCGACCGCGCTGAACGGGTTCTCATTTTTCAGCCAGGTCTTTGTTTTTCTGCAGGGAGCTGGAATCTGCCTGGTGGCAAACCTGCTCCTGGCGGTGCTATACCAGCTGGCCGCACGTGTGCTTTACCGGCAGCGCCTCCCGCTGATCCGCCTGATTCGCCAGCTGTCGCCGGCTTACCTTTATGCCAGCCTGTTCGCCTTCAGCGCCCTGCTTGTCCTGTCCGGCTCCTTTTTCAGCGCGCTTCTGATGCTGGCGGCCGGCTTTTCCGTATCCTCCGTACTGCAGTTTTTCGCGCTGCGCCGGCTGACCGGCTTCGACGACAACCGCACGTTTTTGCTTACGGCGTTCACGCTGGCCGTCTACACTGGCATTCTGGCCCTGCTTCTGAACCTGTCCCTGCCGGTGCTAAACGCCCTGATCGACCACACCGGCATCATTTAGCGTCAGGGGTTGCCTGCTGCGGCTCGGCTTCGGCCTTCTCCTCACGACGCACCGCCAGCTTGTCGTCCACGACGTCGACAACAGCAATATCGCCGCTTTTGACGACCTCATCCAGCATGGCTTCAGAGAAGCGGTCCTCAACCTGGGACTGGATCAGGCGGCGCAGCGGACGAGCCCCGTATACCGGGTCATACCCGTGGCTGGCCAGCCATTCCTTGGCGGCCTGGGTCATTTCCAGCGTCATCCCAAGGTCATGCACACGCTTATAAAGCGAATTCATCATGATGTCGACGATGCGCAAAATTGCTTCGCGGTTCAGCATGCGGAAGAAGATGATCTCGTCGACCCGGTTGACAAACTCCGGATTGAACGTCTTTTTCAGTTCCTCCATAACCATTTGGCGGGCTTCCTGATAGCTCTTGCCGCCATACAGGTTGTCCTGCTCGTCCTCCTGCTGGCTTTTGCCGCCGGCAAAGCCGATCCGGCGGCCGGCCGACGTGGTCAGCAAGCGGGCGCCGATGTTGGACGTCATGATGATGATCGCATGGCGGAAATTAACCGTACGCCCCTGGCCGTCGGTCAGACGGCCGTCCTCAAGGATCTGCAGCAGCGCGTTGAACACATCCGGGTGCGCCTTTTCGATCTCGTCGAACAGGATGACCGCATACGGCCTGCGGCGGACTTTCTCCGTCAGCTGACCGCCTTCATCGTAACCGACATAACCAGGCGGCGATCCGATCAGCTTGGAGACGTCAAATTTTTCCATGTATTCCGACATGTCGATGCGGATCATGGCATTTTCATCGCCGAACATCACCTCTGCCAGCGCTCGGGCCAGCTCGGTCTTGCCGACGCCGGTCGTGCCGAGGAAGATAAAGGAACCGGTCGGCCGCTTGGGGTCTTTGAGGCCGAGCCGGCCGCGCCGGATCGCCTTGGCAACGGCCTGGACCGCTTCATCCTGGCCGATCACCCGCTTGCCGATCTCGTCCTCAAGCCGGCGGAGCCGCTCGTGATCGCTCTCGGTCAGTTTGCGGACGGGGATGCCGGTCCAGCTGGCCACGATGTCCGCGATGGCGTCGCCGTCCAGGCTCTTGGTCCCGTCTTTCTCCTGCCAGTCGGCGCGCAGCTTCTCAAGTTCCGCCGTGAGTGTCTGCTCCTGGCGGCGCAACTCGGCGGCGTCCTCAAAGCGTTCCTCGTCGGCAGCCTGCTTTTTCCGGATGGCCAGATCGTCCATCTGCTGCTGTTTTTCCCGGACGGCGACCGGTTCGCTTTTTTTAGCCAGGCGCAGCTTCGACGCCGCTTCGTCGATCAGGTCGATCGCCTTGTCCGGCAGGAAACGGTCCGAAATGTATCGGGTTGACAAGGTGACCGCGGTCTCCAGGGCCTCGTCTGTAATCGTGACGTCGTGATGCGCCTCGTACTTGGGCCGCAGTCCTTTCAGGATCAGGAGCGCTTCTTCCGGCGTGGGCTCGCCAATCGTGACCGGCTGGAAACGCCGCTCCAGGGCCGCGTCTTTCTCGATATGTTTGCGGTATTCCTCCAATGTGGTGGCCCCGATGATTTGCAGTTCGCCGCGGGTCATCAGGGGCTTCAGGATGTTGGCGGCGTCCATCGCGCCTTCGGCGGCCCCAGCGCCGATGATCGTATGCAGCTCGTCGATGAACAGGATCACATTCTTGGCCTTAACCGCTTCGTCGAGTCCCTTCTTAAGGCGTTCCTCGAATTCGCCGCGGTATTTCGAGCCGGCCAGCATCCCTGCCATGTCCAGCGAAACCAGCCGCTTGTCCTGCAGGGGTTCCGGAACATCCTGGCCAGCGATTTTTTGGGCAAGCCCCTCGGCTATGGCGGTCTTACCGACGCCCGGTTCACCGATCAGGCAGGGGTTGTTCTTGGTGCGGCGGCACAAAATCTGCATGACCCGGTTAATCTCGGCTTCGCGGCCGATGATCGGATCAAACCGGTTTTCCCGCGCCATCTGCGTTAAATCGCGGCCAAACTTGTCCAGGGACGGGGTTCCGCCCTTGCTGGCGCCCGCGCTGCCCCGTTCGTTGAGACTCTTGTTGATGGCGGCGATTTCCGGGTCCTGGTTGTCTTCTTCGGAACCTTTGTCATCCTGCGGCGTTCCGGAACCGGCGCCAGCCTGGTTCTCCAGCTGCGCCAGCAAGGCCTGCGGGTCGATGCCGGCGGCCTTGATCATGCGCATGGCATAACTGTCGCCTTCGCGAACGATCCCCGCCAGGAGATGCTCGGGTTCGATGGTGTCTGACTGGTGCCGCTGGACGTCGAAAGCGGCAAGGTCGACCACCCGGCGCGTCCGGGGAGTGAACATGGCCAGCACTTTTTCGGCGTCCAGGTTCTCGTCAAGGCTGGTGTCCGCGCCGGATTGCGTGCTCATCTGGGCAATGGCTGTCCTGACCTTGTCCAGATCCAGGCCGGCTGTCTGAAGCAGGTCACAGGCCAGCCCGCTGCCTTCGGCCAAGATGCCTGCCAGCAGGTGCTCTGTCCCGATATAACTTAAGCCGTGCGAACGGGCGATCTGGTACGCCGCGCCGACAACGCCGTTGCTTCTGTTGGAAAAACGAATCATCATAAGTGGTTCCTCCTTGTTATTGCCCGGATCTGCCAGGCGGGTTTATCGCATTATTCAAGGGGGTCAGGCCCCCGAACGCTCCAGCAAGTCGCGGACAGCCGTCGCCCGGGCACTGTCGCGCTCGGCAGGGGTCATCGCCTGGCCATGCGCCTTCTGGATGCTGGCGGGCCCGATCAGGGCATATATCCGGTTGACATCTGAAGGCTGCAAATTGGGCAGCAGGCCCAGCGCCATGCCCAACCGGACCGTCGACAGCAGCTCGGTCGCTTCTTCGTGGGTCATCAGTCGGGCCGACTTGAGTGTTGCGAAGGCGCGCATGACGCGGTCTTCGAGCAGCAGCGGCTGACGGCGGTACAACTCGCGCCGCACGCCCCGCTCCTGCTCGATCAGCTGCTGGAGCATGCGTTTCAAATCGTTAATCAGGTCCTCCTCCGAGATTCCCAGCGTCAGCTGGTTGCTGATCTGGAAGAGGTTGCCCTGGCTCTTGCTGTGCTCGCCGTAGTGTCCGCGCACCGCAAACCCGAGCTTGATCAGACCGTCAACCGTATCTTTGATCCGCCCCCCCATGGCCAGGCCAGGCAGGTGGGCCATGACCGAGGCACGCATGCCGGTCCCGGTATTGGTCGGACACGCGGTCAGGTAACCATATTTCTCATGATAGGCCACGGGCAGTTCGCGTTCCAGGATCGAAGCCGCCTGCTTGGCGCCGTCGAAGGCTTGCTCGAGATTGAGTCCCGGCTGCATCGACTGGATGCGGATATGGTCTTCCTCATTGATCATGATCGAAACAGACTCGTCGCGGCTGATCATGGCGCGGTGGAAAGAACCGTCGCCTGCCTTGGCCAGGTCTTCGCTGATCAGGCGTTTTTCAGCCAGGGCCAACCGGTCTTCGAGGCTGAGCGAGTCCAAATCGACAAGCAGGTAATGCCGTTTGCGTTCGGTGTCGTCCTGGAAAAAAGCCTTGACGATTTCGTCCGCAGCCTTGCGCGCCGTCTGGGCGTCCATGCGATGCGGAAACGGAACCTGCTCGAGATTGCGGGCCAGCCTGACGCGGCTGCTGATCATGACATCGCTGTCAGGACCCTGGTCGATGTACCATGTCATCAGGTTTTCCCCCTCTCATCAGGTTGCGTGCCTGCCTGCTGCAACTGGCGGATTTCGTCACGCAGCCGGGCCGCCTGTTCGTAATTCTCCTCGTCGACGGCAAGCTTTAATGCGTGTTTCAGTTCGCTGAGACGGGTGCTGAGCCGCTCGGCCCGCAGCTGTGCTTCACTCGGCTCGTGCTTGTGTCCGATGTGGCGGGTATTGCCCTGGACGCGGCGAAAGACCGGATCCAGCAGATCGGCGAAAGCCGTATAGCACTGGCTGCAGCCAAACAAGCCCGTATGGCGGAATTGCTCGAAAGTCTGGCCGCAGCGCGGGCAGGTGATGTTGCGCGGGACGGCCGCGCCAAACGCGGGGATCCCACCCGTATGGTTGAACGCGCTGCCCCCGCCGAGCATCCCGGAGCCGAAGAGGTTGCCGATCGTACCAAAATAATCGGTGATCGAATGGCCGATCCCCAGTTCGCGGGCACAGCTGTCACAAAAGTGATGTTCCGTTGTCTTGCCCTGACGGGTCTGTGTCACATGTATGGTCGCTTCCTGTTTTTGGCATCGCTCGCAAAGCACACCGATCCCCCCCTATCCGACAATCAAACTGGTCAGCATGTTTTTGAAAACAGCCATGCGGATCCGGTCACGGCGGTCTGGCTCGACTTCGATCAGCGCTCGGTCGGACACCGCCGCCAGGATCAGGCGTGCGTCACGCTCGGCGATAATGTCGTAATCGAGAAAATTACGAATCAAAACTTCCGCCTGGTGCTGTGAAAGCGAATCCCCCATGGCGTTCAGCGCATGCATCACGTAGTGAGTCGGTTCGGCCAGACTGACGCGCCGAATTCGGATCCATCCGCCGCCTCCGCGCCGGCTCTCCACCAGGTAGCCCTGGTTGTTGGTGAACCGAGTCGCCAGGACATAGGTGATCTGGGACGGTACGCAATTGACCCGGTCGGCCAGCTCGCTTCGGGTGATCTCCACCCGTCCGTCATTCTGTTCGATCATCTGCTTGATGATGTCTTCGATCAAGTCACTGATCCGCGCCATGCGGACACCTCCCTGCTTCAACATAATAAGGCAGCCTTGACTTTGACTATCTTTGACTATATTATAGCGGAATCGCCGGCGCTGTCAAGTCGTTGTGTGACCTGTCGGAAGGAAAACGTGTGACTGGCGTTATTCGTAGCGCAGCGCGTCGATCGGATCCAGTCCGGCTGCTTTCCGAGCCGGGTAAATGCCGAAGAAAAGCCCGACGGCACTGGAGAACAGCACGGCGATCACGATCGACTCGATGCTCAGGACGGGCACGATCGAACTGATGCGGCGAACGGCAAAGGAGATGCCGTAAGCCAGGCCGAGACCGCTGAAAATGCCGATTACGCCGCCGGTCATGGTCATGATCACCGATTCGGTGATGAATTGGAGCATGATGTCGGTCGTGGTCGCGCCGATCGCCTTGCGGATCCCGATCTCGCGCGTCCGTTCGGTAACGGAAACCAGCATGATGTTCATCACGCCGATCCCGCCGACCAGCAGGGATATGGCTGCGACCGCGCTGATAAAAATCGTCATGATGTTGATGACATTGTTGATCTGGTCCAGGATCGAGGCCATGTTCTGGGTGCGGTAGACCGAGCGCCCTTCATTGCTGTGGCGCATTTCCAATAGGCGCACCACCATCCCGGCCGCTTCGTCGGCCCGGTCGGCCGAAACAGCCATGATGCTGATCGCAGACAGCTCGTTCTGGCCGTCCATGATGCGGCCGGCCGTATTCAGCGGGGTGTAGACAAAAAACGGGATAGCCCGCGCGTCGCCCGAGTCCATGCCGTAACTGGCCATCAGGGCGGTCATCTGTGACGTCACGGATTCACAGACCCCGACGACGGTGACCGGCTGCTGCCGCCCGCTGCGGCTGATCGTCAACGTCTCACCGACCGCGTTTTCGCGGCCGAAGAGGCTTTCAGCACCGGTTTTGTCAATGACAACGACCGGACGGCCGTCCATGTACTCGATTTCGCTGAATAGGCGCCCGTGCAGCAGGTCGATACCGGTGAATGCCGTGTAATAATCGTCAATGGCCGCCAGGTAGATCCGCCGCTGGTCCGTTTCTGTCGAAGCGCTGGCGATGGTCTGGATCGAGGCCGTTACGCTCTTGATCAGGTCCGGCCGGTTGCGGATCAGCTCGATGTCCTTTTGGGTGATGTAGTCCCCGCTCTGGGCCGCGCTCGAACGGACCTGGATCATGACCGTCGAAGCGCCGATCTGGTCGAACTGGCCAAGCACTTCCTGCTTGCCGCCTTCTCCCAAGGACACGATGGCGATCACCGAGGCGATGCCGACGATAATGCCCAGCATGGTAAGCAAGGCACGCATCTTGTTGGCCATCAGGCTGTGAAACGCCATTTTCAAACTTTCTAAAAACATCGGTCAGCGCTCCTGGTTAGCTGTCTTGCCGCGGCGGCGCGTTGCGGCCGGAGCTGTCGTGCACCAACTGGCCGTCCACGAGCTGGATGATGCGGCTGGCCTGGCGCGCGATGTCTGCCTCATGGGTGATCAGGACAATCGTCGAGCCTGAGCGGTTGAGCTGGGCAAACACCTTGAGGATTTCCCCGGCAGATTTTGTATCCAAGTTGCCCGTCGGCTCGTCTGCCAGCAAAAGGGCCGGCTTCAGCGTCATGGCCCGGGCGATCGCAGCCCGCTGCTTCTGTCCGCCCGATATTTCATTGGGCCGGTGCTGGGCCCAGCGGACGAGGTCGACCGATTCCAGGGCTTCACGGGCCCGTTCGAGGCGCTCGTGCCGCTTGATGCCGGCATAGACCATCGGCAGGGCGACATTCTCCAGCAATGTCAGCTTGGGCAGCAGGTTAAACGACTGGAAGACAAAGCCGATCTCCTGGTTTCGCACCAAGGCCAGCTCGTTGGCCGTCATATCGCCGATTTCCGTCCCGTTCAGGACATAGCTGCCGCTGTCCTTGTGGTCCAGGCAGCCCAGAATATGCATCAAGGTCGATTTGCCGGATCCAGACGGGCCCATAATCGCTGTGAACTCGCCCGGGTAGATGTCCAGGGCAATGTCTTTAAGCGCCGTGAACTCGATCTTGCCGGTACGGTAGGTCTTCCAGACCCCGCGCAGCGTGATGACCGGATCCACCGGCCCGGCTAGGGCACCTTCCGCTGCCATGTCAGGAAACCGGTCCTTCCTTGACCAGCATGCCGTCCGCCAGCTCATTGGCCGGTGCCAGCACCACTTTCTCCCCATCTGTCAGACCATCTTTAACCTCGACATGCGTGTCGGACTGGATCCCCGGGGTGATCGGCTGGCGGCGCAGCCGGCCGTCAGATTCCAGCACAAAGACATAATAGACTCCCAGCTCGCGCTTCATCGCTTCAGCCGGAAGCAGGAGGACATCCTGAGCGAAGGCGGTCTGGACTTCGGCGTCGATGTTGAAGCCAAGCACCAGGTTCGACAGGTCGTCACCGCGCACCGACATGTCGACAGTCAGGGCCGGTTCGCTGGTCAGCCCGCCGACGCTCCCCATGCTGCCGAACAGGGCGTCCGCGCTGCCGGCCGGATCGACGGACGTGGCAAACTTGCTTTTGTATGCGATTTCGCCGTAATAGTCGCGTCCTTCCTGGTGATAGAACACCGGCATGCCGACTTCCAGACGGCTGGCATCGTAGCGGTTGGCCTGGTAGGTGGCGACCGGGCGCACATTGTCATACAGGACCAGGACCTTGGTCGCGCTGCCGGATGACAGACCGGAAAGACCGGACAAGCCGCCCAGGCCGGAGAGGCCGGATGCGGTGTCGGGCGCTGTGTATGTTCCGGGAATCGCGCTGACCTGAGCAACCAGACCGTCAAATTCGGCCACGACCTTGTCGATGGCATTTTCGAGCGCGCTTTCTGCCAGCAGCTCAGCCTGGACAGCCTGGGACAAAAGGCTTTGCGCCGATTGGGCTAGGCCGGCCGATCCGCTCGAGAGCGACAGTCCGGCCAGCAAATCGGGGTTGGCAATCGAGCCAAGCAGGCCGGTTGCAGCCGAACTGGCGCCGCTTAGGCTTTTGCGCAGCTTGTCCAGCTGTATCTGGTAATCGTCGGACGAGACGATCTGAACGGTGCTGGTGTATTCCCTAAGGATCGCTTCGTACTGGCTGGCCGCGTCGGGCGCGTCCCGGTCGACGGCCTGCAGGCGCTCTGTCAGTTCGTCAATCGCTGCCTGGTCGACAGAAAGCGTATACGGCTGCAAGCTGGTCAGGTTGTTCAGGGCTGAAAAGGAGCCGGAAATATTGCCGGACAACCTGTTGATCTGGGTTTGCAGATTCTGCAGGGCTTTTTGGGCGGCATCAGCTTGGCCTTCCAGCTCGCCGGTCATCTGCCCGATGGCGTCCTCCGCTTCCTGGCGCAAACGCCGGGCCTCTTCGAGCTGCTCCTCCAGTTCGCTCAAGTCAAAGGTGATCAGGATATCGCCTTTGCGCACCTGGTCGCCCACCTTGACGGCGACCGACGCGACGAGCTGGCGACCAACCGAAACCTCCTGAATAGCGCCCGGCTTGAGCTGGGCGGTCAGGTACATGACACTGGTTATATCGCCTTTGCCGACGGCAGCTGCGCGGACGACCGGCGTCTTGTCACGCGTGCCGTAGAAAAAAAGAATGGCCGTGGCGGCCAGGACGACGATCAGGAGCAGCACCAGGCCGCGGCGAATCGCGCGGCGTCTGAGCAGCATGTTGGATTGTGACATACGAAGCCCCTTCTTTTCTTTGGCGGCACCTGAGCTGAGGGCCCGCGGCCGCAGAGATGTTCCGATTTTCAATTATAGCACAATGGCAGGCGGTCCGGCTGTTATGCTATAATGAATCGCCAGTGAACAAACTGTTAAGCCGGTTCCGGCCGGCTCCGCGGATGGGCCAAGATGCACGATTCGGAATTCGAAAAACCGAGCAGCCAAAAACCAGAAACCACTGCCGGACCGGCGGTCCTTTTTGCCCGCTGGCGGCATATCGTGTACGGCGTGTTCCTGATTGGCCTGATCATCCTGCTCACTATTCTGGCTCTCGAAGTCGGACGCTGGCAGCAGAGCCAGTCCGGTGCGACGGGCGACCCGGCTGCCACGACGTCCGAGGTCGCGATGTCGCTGCCGGAATCGGCCTACGATCGCAAAGACCGTCTTCTGGTAGGCGTCAACGACCGGTTCGAGCAGCTCGATCCCCTGTACGCCTCCGGAGACGGCGAACTGGACCTGGTCTCGCTGGTCTTTGAATCGCTGATCCGCCTGGACAGCGACGGAACCCCGGTCGGCCAACTGGCCGACACCTGGCAATATGACGATGACCTGCGTCAGCTCAAGGTCACTTTGCGGGCCGATCATACGTTCCGGGACGGTCGGGTCGTCCAGGCGAACGATGTCGTCTATACTTACGCCTGCCTGCTCTCCCCGTCTTACGACGGGCCGCTTAAAAGCCGCCTGGGCAGTCTAAAGCAGGTCTTGGCGGGCGAGGAAGACCAGACGGTCCTGTTCCAGTTCAACGAGCAGGTCACAAAGCCCGATTTACGCCTTCTGACCGTCGGCATCCTCAAAGCTGACTATTACCTCTTCCGGCCGGAACGCATTTTCGAGCTGCGTGACACCAATCTGCACCCGGAGGGAAGCGGCGCGTTCGCGGTGACGGAGACAAGCGCCAATCATGCCGTTTTGTCGCTGCGCCCAGGTTATGCCGGACAGGTCAAGACGATCGAAATCCGCCAGGTCGCTTCTGAAGCCAAACTGCGCCTCCTCCAGGAGGCTGAGCTGGATATTGTGCGCAACCTCTGGGACGCGCGTATGCAGCAGCGGGCCCAGTCGCTGCCGTTTTACCGCTTTTTCCCTTATGAAACCAGTGTGGACCAGTATTTACTGGTCAATCCTCAGCCGCAGTCCGGCGCCCTGATCCAGCGCCCGTCTCAGCGCCTGGCCGTACTGCTGACTGCAGCCGGCCGACCGCTAAGCCGCCTGCAGCAGACGGCTCTGGCTGAACTGGAAGCGCGTGAACTGCACCTGTACTATTTTTCAGGGGTCGACCCGAATGTGCTCTACACCAACCGCGAGATGGCGGAACAGGTTGTCAGAACCTTGGAACTGGCCGGCCTCCAGGTTCTGCCCATGGCGGTCGACTGGCCGGAACTGGCCGAACGGGCCGCCAACCACGACTACGATCTGCTGCTCTTGCCAGCCACGGCCAACAGCCGCCTGCCGGATCACGCGGTTATCCTCTCCGATCCCGTCCAGCCCGATTCTTCGGCCTGGGTTGTGGCTTACCGACCGGACGTGCTGATCGTCTGCAACCGGCTCAGCCAGGTGACGATCAACCCTTATAAGCATCCATTTGCCGCTTCGTCCGGATCATGGACAGATCGGGTCGAAAACATCCGCATCCTGAATCCGGAAGAACCTGAGACATGAGGTGTCGCACCATGGACAAGAAAGATTTTTGGCAATTGCTCGAGCATGACGCGCTGCTGTTGGACGGTGCGACCGGAACCTGGCTGCAGCAAGCCGGCATGCCGGCAGGCATCTGCCCCGATACGTGGGTGCTGGAGCACCCTGAGCAGCTGGCAGACCTGCAGAAAGGCTACTTTGAAGCAGGTTCCAGCATCGTGTACGCCTTCACCTTCGGCGCAAATCGGATCAAGCTGGCCCGGCATGGGCTGGATGTCTCCCGGACCGAAACGATCAACCGTCAGCTGAGCGCGCTCAGTATCGCGGTACGAGACCGTTTCCGCCGGGAAAACCCCGGCCGGCTGGCCCTGGTCGCCGGCGACTTGTCGCCAACCGGCCTGTTCCTGCAGCCGGCCGGAGAACTCGCGTTTGAGGACCTGATCGCGATCTACCGGGAACAAGTGCGCGGTCAGCTAGCTGCCGGGGTCGACCTGTTCGTCGTCGAGACCATGATGGATCTCGCCCAGACGCGGGCGGCGGTCCTGGCTGTGCGGGCGGAATGCGATCATCCGGTTCTCGCTTCCATGACCGTAACCGAACAGGGGCGGACCCTCTCCGGCGATACGGTCCAGGCCTGCCTGCTGTCCCTGTCCGCGCTGGGCGTCGCGGCCTTCGGCCTGAACTGTTCGTTCGGTCCTGAAAAAATGCTGTCCCTGCTCCTGCCGGTTCGTGAATTCAGTCCGGTCCCGCTGCTGCTCAAGCCCAACGCCGGTCTGCCGCAGCTGATCGGGGGGCAAACTGTCTTTCCCATGGGGCCCGATGCGTTCGCGTCTGTCATGGCACCCGCCAGGGATCTTGGCATCCGCCTGCTGGGCGGTTGCTGCGGAACCGGACCCAAGCACATCGCCGCGCTGGCTTCACGACTCTCCAAGGAGATTCTGCCAGCCGCGCATTATCCGTCGGGCTGCGGCAACTGGATCTGTTCGGCGCGCAGTTGTGTCCGTCTGGACGAACTGAGCGACCTGCCTGTGCTGCGATCGGACGACTGGGACAGCCTGGCAGACCAAGCCCTGGACGCCCAGGAGGACGAACCGACTGCCTTGGAGCTGGACTGCTCAGGCATGGACAGCAACGCGCGGCCTGACCTGTCGGATTTGCAGGCGATGTGTGCCCTGCCGCTCGTTTTCAGCGGCTGCCGGGGCGATCTTTTGCCGCACCTTCTGCGCCAATACCACGGCCGGGCCGGGGTCCGGACAGATGAGCCCCATCCGCCTTACGGCGCGCTGCGGCTGCCGGTCAAAACCCGCTGAGCACATGGTTGTCGTCTATCGCAAGGCAATCGCCCGCGACCGCGACCTGGTCACCTGCCTGAGCCGGCAGCTGTACGGCGGCGAACCCGACGATGCCGGACTGGAGGCCGAAAACCGGCAGCTGCTCCGGAAACGCTCGCAAGTCGTCTTTTTGGCCTTACGTGACGGGGCTGGCGTCGGATTCGCCCATGCCTCGATCCGGACCGATTATGTCGAGGGAACCAACGGCGGTCCGGTTGGCTATCTCGAAGGGGTGTTCGTGACACCTGCCGTTCGGCTTCGCGGCATCGCCGCCCGACTGGTTGGCTTGTGCGAGGAATGGGCGAGGCTGAAAGGTTGCCGTACGTTTGCCAGCGACTGCCTGCTGGACCATCATGACAGCGAGCAGTTTCACCGCAAAATCGGCTTCAAGGAGGCCAACCGGATCATCTGCTGGACAAAGCCGCTCTAAGACCATTAAAAAAACGGCACGGGCCTTTCAGCGCGTGCCGTTCTGTTTTGTTGCCTGGCGTCGGGTCAGACTTCAAGCAAATCGAAATTCTGTTCGACGACCGGCACCGCCGTGATGTTGCGGTAGCGGTGCATGCCCGTCCCGGCCGGAATCAGCTTGCCGATGATCACGTTCTCTTTCAGGCCGATCAGGGGATCGATCTTGCCTTTAACGGCCGCGTCAGTCAGGACACGCGTGGTCTCCTGGAACGATGCCGCGGAAAGGAAGGAATCGGTCGCCAGGGAAGCCTTGGTGATGCCCAGCAAGATGCGCTTGCCGCTTGCCGGCGTGTTGCCGGCCTTGTTGGCCCGTGCGTTCTCCGACTCGAACTCGAACATGTCGACCATACTGCCGGTCAGAAGTTCGGTATCACCCGGATCGTCCACGCGCATTTTACGCATCATCTGGCGGGCGATGATCTCAATATGCTTGTCGTTGATCTCAACGCCGTTGTTCTTGTACACCTTGAGGACTTCGCGGATGATGTACTGCTGTACGCCGCGGACGCCCTTGATGCGCAGAATATCGTGAGGGTTGACGGAACCGTCTGTAAGCAGGTCGCCGGCCTCAATGGAATCGCCGCTGTTCACGATCAACGGCGCGCTGAGCGGGATGGAATAGGTCACCGCTTCGCCGTTGGCCGCAGTCACCGTGATATCGCGTTTCCGCTTGCCGGTCTCCTCGACGCGCACGACGCCGTCCATTTCGGAAATGATCGCCTGGCCCTTGGGCTTGCGCGCCTCAAAAAGCTCCTCAACGCGAGGCAGACCTTGCGTGATGTCGTCGCCCGAGGCGATACCGCCGGTGTGGAACGTCCGCATGGTCAGCTGTGTGCCCGGCTCACCGATTGACTGGGCGGCCATAATGCCGACTGCCTCGCCGATGACCGCCGGCTCGCCGGATGCCAGGTTGACGCCGTAGCAGTGGGCGCAGACGCCGTGCGCCGAACGGCAGGACAGCACGGTCCTGATAGGGACCTGCTTGATCTCCGCCTGTGCGATCCGTGCCGCCAGGTTGCTGTCGATCAGGACATTGGCGCCGGCCAGAACCTCGCCTGTCGCCGGATCCACAACCTCACGGGCCGTGTAGCGTCCAGCGATCCGCTCTTCGAGGGATTTCACCACGCGGCGTGATTTCCCGGAACCGCCGACCAGGACTTCGCCGACCATAACATACTCGTCTGTGCCGCAATCCTCTTCCCGGATGATCACATCCTGGGCAACATCGACGAGCCGGCGGGTCAGATAGCCTGAGTCGGCCGTCTTCAAGGCCGTATCGGAGAGCGCCTTGCGCGCGCCGTGGCTGGAGATAAAGAATTCGAGCACGTTCATGCCTTCGCGCAGGTTGGACTTGATCGGGATTTCAATCGTCTTGCCCGACGTGTCGCTCATGTTGCCGCGCATGCCGGCCAGCTGCTTGATTTGATTGATGTTGCCGCGGGCGCCGGACTGGGACATCATGTAGACCGGGTTGTATTTGCCCAGGTTGTTTTTCAGGGCGTCCGTGATGTCGTCGGTGGTCTTGCGCCAGATTTCGACAACAGCCCGGTACCGGCCGTCTTCATTCTGCAAACCACGCTGGAACTGACGGTTGACGAAATCGACCTTGTCCTCCGCTTCTGAGATGAAGCGCTTTTTGACATCCGGCACGATCATGTCGAAGATACCGATCGAAATGCCGCCGACGGTCGAGTAGTGGTAGCCGAGGGACTTGATCTTATCCAGGATGGCAGCCGTTTCCGACAGGCCGTAGGCGTGGATGCAGCGCTCGATGATTTGGCCGAGCTCTTTCTTGCTGACCAAAAAATCACATTCCAGGACCAGCTGGTTTTCCGGCTTGGAACGATCGATAAAACCAAGGTTTTGCGGAATGATCGCGTTGAAAATGAAGCGGCCCAGCGTGCTTTCGACCAGTCCGGACTGACGCTGACCCTGGACTTGCCGCTGAACGCGAACCTTGATCCGGGTATGCAGGCCGAGTTCATGGGCGTCGTAGGCCATGACCGCCTCGTCAACGGAGGTAAAAACCTTACCTTCGCCGGGCTCATTGTCCTTGTCAATGGTCAGGTAATAGATACCCAGAACCATATCCTGTGTCGGAACGGTGACCGGCTTGCCGTCCTGCGGCTTGAGCAGGTTGTTGGCGGACAGCATCAGGAAGCGGGCTTCAGCCTGGGCCTCGGCCGACAGCGGAACATGAACCGCCATCTGGTCGCCGTCAAAGTCGGCGTTATAGGCGGTGCAGACCAGCGGGTGCAGCTTGATGGCGCGGCCTTCGACCAGCACCGGTTCAAATGCCTGGATGCCCAGGCGGTGCAAGGTCGGCGCACGGTTGAGCAGGACCGGGTGGTCCTTGATGACTTCCTCCAACGTGTCCCAGACAAGGTCGTTGGCCCGGTCGACCAGGCGGCGGGCGGTCTTGATGTTGTGGGCGTGCCCGGCGGCCACGATCTTTTTCATGACAAAAGGCTTGAAAAGCTCAAGCGCCATTTCCTTGGGCAGGCCGCACTGGTGCAGCTTGAGTTCAGGTCCGACGACGATAACCGAGCGGCCAGAATAGTCGACGCGCTTGCCGAGCAGATTCTGGCGAAAACGGCCCTGTTTGCCCTTGAGCATATCGGAGAGGGACTTGAGTGCACGATTACCGGCACCGGTAACCGGGCGGCCGCGCCGGCCGTTGTCGATCAGGGCGTCGACGGCCTCCTGGAGCATCCGCTTCTCGTTGCGCACGATGATCTCAGGCGCGCCAAGCTGAAGCAGCTTGTTCAGGCGGTTGTTGCGGTTGATAACGCGGCGGTAAAGGTCATTGAGATCGCTCGTCGCGAACCGGCCGCCGTCCAGCTGGACCATCGGACGCAGTTCCGGGGGCAACACAGGCAGCACGTCGAGGATCATCCAGTCAGGCCGGTTGCCTGATTTCTTGAACGCCTCGACAACTTCCAGGCGCTTGATGATCCGGACTTTTTTCTGACCGCTCGAAGAGCGGAACTCCTCGCGCAGCTCCTCGGCCATCTCATCGATGTTGATGGCAACCAGCAGTTCCTTGACCGCTTCGGCCCCCATCTTGGCGCGGAAGCTGTTTTTGCCGAACTCCTCGACGGCGTCACGGTACTCTTTTTCCGTGATGACCTGACGCGCGCTGAACCGGGTGCTGCCCGGATCGATAACGACATAGGCCGCGAAATAGAGGACCTTTTCCAGGTTGCGCGGAGACATGTCGAGGATCAGGCCCATCCGGCTGGGGATGCCGCGGAAATACCAGATATGCGACACCGGGGCGGCCAGCTTGATGTGACCGAGCCGTTCGCGGCGCACCTTGGACTTGGTCACTTCGACACCGCAGCGGTCGCAGACAATGCCTTTGTAACGGATTTTCTTGTACTTGCCGCAATGGCACTCCCAGTCCTTGGTCGGCCCGAAGATCTTTTCGCAAAACAGGCCGTCCCGCTCGGGCTTGAGCGTGCGGTAATTGATGGTCTCGGGCTTCTTGACTTCGCCCCTGGACCACTCGAGGATTTTCTCAGGAGAAGCCAGGCCGATGCCGATGGCTTCGAAGTTATTCATTTCAAACATGATGGTTAGTCTCCTTTTCGCTCATGACTCTGGCTGAACGCGTATCCTGTTCAGGAACCATCAGTCCTGATCTTCGTTTTCATCGGCCTCCGGACTGCTGTCCGCGCTTTCCTGGTCTGAAAACGTGTCGTCGAGCGGTTCGTCCAGATCGAGATCACCGGACACGCCGCCGTCTTCATCCAGCAGGCCTTCTGTAAAACCGGCTTGGGCAAAATTGTCGTCGACCAAGGTGACGCCCATCAGTTCGTCGAGCTTGGACCGGTCGATTTCCGGCAGGTCGTTTTCATCTTCAACCGATTCCTTGATGTCGATCATCTCGTTTTTCTCCGAGTAAATCTTGACGTCGAGCGCCAGGCTTTGCAGTTCCTTGACCAGAACCTTGAAGGATTCGGGCACGCCGGCCTCCGGAACGCTCTCTCCTTTAACAATGGCCTCGTAGGTCTTGGTCCGGCCGGAGATGTCATCGGACTTGACGGTCAGGATCTCCTGCAGCGTATAGCTGGCGCCATACGCCTCAAGTGCCCAGACTTCCATTTCGCCGAAGCGCTGGCCGCCGAACTGGGCCTTGCCGCCAAGGGGCTGCTGGGTCACGAGCGAATAAGGGCCGATGGACCGGGCATGGATCTTGTCGTCGACCAGGTGCAGCAGCTTCATGTAGTACATCATGCCGACCGTGATCTTGCTCTCGAACGCTTCGCCGGTGCGGCCGTCATACAAGGTCGTCTTGCCGTCCGGATCGATGCCGGCCTTGGCAAACGCCTCGACGACATCCTGCTCGGTTGCGCCGTCGAAAACAGGCGTGGCGATTTTCCAGCCCAGCTGCTTGGCAGCCTGGCCGAGATGGACTTCCAGGAGCTGGCCGATGTTCATGCGCGACGGCACGCCCAACGGGTTGAGCACGATATCGAGCGGCGTGCCGTCCGGCAAGAAGGGCATGTCCTCCTCGGGCAGAATCCTCGAGATAACACCTTTGTTGCCGTGGCGACCGGCCATTTTGTCACCGACCGAGATTTTGCGCTTCTGGGCGATGTAGACGCGAACCAGCTTATTGACGCCGTGCTTGAGGTCGTCGTCGTTTTCGCGGGTGAACACCTTGACATCGACGACGATGCCGCTTTCGCCGTGGGGAATGCGCACAGACGTGTCGCGAACCTCGCGGATCTTCTCGCCGAAAATGGCCCGGTAGAGGCGCTCTTCGGCAGTCAGCTCGGTTTCGCCCTTGGGCGTGACTTTACCGACGATGATGTCGCCGGCATGCACTTCGGCGCCGATGCGGATAATGCCGTTCTCGTCCAGGTCACGCAGGGCTTCGTCACCGACATTGGGGATTTCACGGGTGATTTCCTCCGGCCCCAGCTTGGTGTCGCGTGCTTCGCACTCGTATTCCTCGATGTGGATCGAGGTGTACACGTCGTCACGCACCAGTCTTTCACTGATCAGGACGGCGTCCTCGTAGTTGTAGCCTTCCCAGGTCATAAACCCGATCAGGACATTTCGGCCGAGCGCAAGCTCGCCGCTGTCCGTGGAGGGGCCGTCGGCGATGATGTCACCGGCTTCAACAGCCTCGCCCTTCTTGACCAGCGGGCGCTGGTTGATGCACGTCCCCTGGTTGGAGCGCTGGTACTTGGTCAGGTGATAGTTATCAAAGCTCATCGAGCCTGTCTTGACGACGATCTTGTCGGCGCTGACATACTCGACGACACCGGCCTGGCGGGCAACCAGGCAAACGCCGGAATCCTTTGCGGCCCGGTATTCCATTCCCGTGCCGATAATTGGCGCCTCGGTCTTGATCAGCGGCACCGCCTGGCGCTGCATGTTGGAACCCATCAGGGCCCGGTTGGCGTCGTCGTTGCCCAAAAACGGAATCAGGGCGGTCGCAACCGAGACCAGCTGCTTGGGCGAGACGTCCATCAGGTCAACCTGGGACGGATCAACCTCCAGGAACTTGTCGAGGTAGCGGCAGATAATGCGCTTGTCCATGAAACGGCCCGCTTCGTCTAGCGGCTCGTTGGCCTGGGCGATGTAGTAATAGTCTTCCTCGTCGGCGGTCATATATTTGACTTCGCCGGTGACGATGCCCCGCTCCTTGTCATATACACGGTAGGGCGTTTCGATAAAGCCGTACCGGTTGACCCGGGCGTAGGTCGCCAGGGAGTTGATCAGGCCGATGTTCGGTCCTTCAGGAGTCTCGATCGGGCACATGCGGCCGTAATGCGACGAGTGAACGTCGCGCACTTCAAAGTTGGCGCGTTCACGCGAAAGGCCTCCGGGGCCGAGTGCTGAAAGGCGGCGCTTATGCGTCAGTTCGGCCAGCGGATTGGGCTGGTCCATGAACTGGGACAGCTGGCTGGAGCCGAAAAACTCCTTGATCGCCGCGCTGACCGGACGGGTGTTGACGATCATCTGCGGCGTGGCCGCAGCCATGTCGGTCAAGGTGCCCATGCGCTCGCGCACGACGCGCTCCATGCGTGAGAAGCCGACCCGAACCTGGTTCTGGAGCAACTCGCCGACCGAGCGGATGCGCCGGTTGCCCAGGTGGTCGATATCGTCGCGGTTGCCGATTCCGTATTCCAGGCCGATGATGTAGCTGACCGAAGCCACGATGTCATCGACGGTCAGATGCTTGGGCATCAGGTCCGGAATGTGGTCCATGATCTGGCGCTTGAGCTCGGCGATCGGATCCGCGTGCGCCTTGGCTTCCATGATCAGGCTGCGCAGGATGCCGGTGCGCGCTTTCTCGGTCAGACCCAGGGACTTGACATCCAGGTCGCCCAGTTCGTCGGCACTGAAATAGCGCTTGAGGAAATCGGCCGCGTCGACGCGGTTGTTGCCGATGATCTTCAGCTTGTTCTCGGACTGGTTGACGGTGCTGCCGACAACCAGGATCGGGAACACAATCACCTCGTTGATGCCGGCGCCTTGAATCTGGCGGGCAGCTTCGGCCGTGATGATCTCGTCTGCAGCAACCAGGAGCTCGCCATTGTCGTCGACGACATTCTGGGCGGCGCGATGCCCGACCAGGCGCGTCGCCAAAGCCAGCTTCTTGTTGATCTTGTAAATGCCAACCCGGGCCAGGTCATAACGCCTGGGGTCGAAGAACATGTTGTTTAGAAGCGATTCGGCCCCTTCAACCGAAACCGGCTCGCCGGGACGCAGTTTCTTGTACAGCTCCTGCAGGCCTTCCTCGCGGTTGCGGCAACCATCCTTGAGCATGGTCTGCATCAGGCTGTTCTCTTCACCGAACGTCTCAACGATCTGCTCGTTGGTGCCAAAGCCGAGGGACCGGAGCAGGATGGTCAGGTGGAACTTGCGCGTGCGGTCGACGCGGACCCAGATCAGGTCGTTGCTGTCCGTTTCGTATTCCAGCCACGCACCGCGGTTGGGGATGATCTGGGACGAATACAGCTCTTTGTCGGTTTTGTCCAGGGCGATGTCAAAATAGGCGCCCGGCGAACGCACCAGCTGGCTGATGATCACGCGTTCGGCACCGTTGATGATAAAGGTGCCGTTCTCGGTCATGATCGGGAACTCGCCGATATAGATATGCTGGTCCTTGATGATGTCGTCCTTGCGGTTGCGCAGCCGAACCTTGACTCTGAGCGGCGCGGCAAAATTAGCGTCGCGCTCCTTGCATTCTTCGATGGAATAAGTCGGTGCTTGAACATCAAATTCCTTGTCGATGAAAGACAACTCGATATCGCCTGAATAATCAGTTATCGGCGACACATCGCGCAGAACTTCCATCAGGCCTTCATCGAGAAACCATTGATAGCTGTTCTTCTGGATCTCGATAAGATTGGGAATGTCGATCACTTCATTGATCTTGGAATAGGACATTCGCTCGGTTCTGCCCAATTGGACGGGTCGCACCATTAATGATCACCTCACGCAAGCTTCGGCAGTGCCGTTTTGTTGGTCATTCACAACAATAACCTTGACTCAATATTGACGACTCCTCTGCAAATGCTATAATTGATTTGAAAAGAGTCTTTCGCAGCAAGAAAGTGCAGGCGATATGCCTCCACTTTATGACGCGTTATAAAATAATAACACTCGCATCGAATGGTGTCAATGAAAATTGACACCTTTTTTTAGCGGGGAACCCAATCGGGATCCGGACCCGGCCTGGCTGCCGGATCCGGTTCCTGACTTGTTCAGCCGACGAAACGGTAGCCGAATGTGCTGATTGTGTAAGGATAGTTTTTTACTTCCTCTTCCAGGTATGCCTGGTATGCTTCACCCTTCAAGGTTTCGGTGGCGTTGAAAACCCAATCCATGCCGGCAGGGCCGACATAATACATGACATGGAATCCAAAATCGGTCTGGACAATCCCGGTATCGCCGGTCTTGCGGGCCGGGTCAAAGCACCAGTCTTCAAATTCCTTGACCATCTGGCCACGGTTAACCGCTTCGTAGAGGCCGCCCTGCTCGGCGTTGCTGTCAGCGGTGTTCGCCTTGGCCAGTTCGGCGAAGGCCTCCTCGGTTTTCGCGCCGGCCTCGTACTCGGCCAGCAGGTCTTCCGCCTTTTTCCTGGCGGCATTGATCTGCTCCTCGGTAGCGGAGGTGCGGTTGGCGGAAATCAGGATATGGCGAACGTCGACCCGCTGATATTCCGCTTTGCGGCGCGCTTCGAAATAGAGCACATAATAGCCGGAGACCGAATCGATGATCGTCTTGTCACCCGCTTTGCGCGCGGCGTCGAACAGCCATGTGTTCTGGGCCGTCATGGTGACTTCGCTCTTATGCTTGCTGGTCCGCAGGGAGTAGTCTTCGTTCTTGTATTGCACCTTTTCCGACTCACTGGCGTATTCGATGCACAGATCGCGAAACGAATCGCCATCGGTGATCCGTTCCAGCATGGCGTCGACTTGCTTTTTCGCATCTTCCATCGCCTTGGTCTTTATGGCATCCGTGGCGCCGGTCTCATAATCGGCCGCCAGGTAGAAGACGCGGTAGTCGATGACATCGTAGCTGTCCGGGTTTTTCTCGTAGGCAGCTTGGAGTTCGGCATCGGTAAAGGTGAAGCTGTCCGCTTTTTGCGCGGCATAGCGGTCGGCCAGCAGCAAACGCTCTGTACAGCGCCGCAGGTCGTTTTCGTTCATGCCGGGCCCAAACGCCGTGATCAGGTAGTTTTGCAGCGTGACCTTCTCCTGCAGGGCGGCAGAGGACAAATTTTTCATATAGTTGTCGATCAGGGCCTGGTCCTCTTCGGTTAGGGACACACCGGCCTGACGAGCCTGGTCGGCCAGCATGACATCCTGCTGCAGGTCCTTGATCGCCAGGTCCTTCAAATAATCGGCGTTTGTCTCAAACCCTTCGATGCCGCTGGGTGCCTTCAAGGTGGCTTCGGTCTGCGGATCAGCCGGATCGAGACCGTAGTTGCCCAGTGTCTGGAAGTAGTAATAGTTGACATCCACGGCCTTGACCGCTTCGCTTCCGACCGTCAGGGCGGTCAGTTTCTGCTGGGGCAGTCCGCTGCGGACAATCGCCCACAGGCCGGTTGCCAGCAGGGCGACGACCAGAACGGCAATGGTGATCAGGCGCGCCAGCGGGTTGCTGGTCTTGATTTGTTTTTTGCCGCCTTCCTTGGCTTTCATTTTCGCCAGACGGGCCTTGCGCTCGGCACGCTGCTGCTGAGCCTTCCACTGTTCAGGTGCTTTGGGGACGTCACGCATGGTTATCCATCCTTTATGTTTGGTTGTCATTCCGATCCATTATACACAGCCCGCGCGCCGCAGGCAATCGTCTGGCCCGATGATACAGGAATATTGTGACACCAATATGAACAGGCTACGAGGATTCTTGCTTCTTCCGGGCAGGCGCCTTGAATCCAAGTTCGGCAGCTTTTTTGTAGAAGCTCGTACTTTTCAACCCGCTTTGGCCAGCGGCTTCCCGTCCGCTGATCCGTCCCTCCGCCCAGGCCCGGCAAATCTCGCGAAATCCGGGCGGAATGGGCATGGGGGGCCTTCCGATGCGCCGCCCGGACGCGCGCGCTTTGCAGATGCCGGCTTTTTTCCGTTCCGACTGGTAGGTGAAATCCAATTTTTCGAAGGCAGCGAGGGTTTTCAGCGCCTGCTTGCCGGACGGGCTGCGCGTATCCAGTCCCTCGCCGAGAATGACAAGTTCCGCACCGGCCTGTTCGATCCGTCTCACGCAGGCTAAGAAATCGCGCAAGTGGCTGCAGAAGCGGTCGATTGAGGCGGTGTACACGACATCGCCGCTTTGCAGCAGGGCCAGGAGCCGGCGCCGCTGCTCGCGTCCCGACGAGGCCTTGAGATTGCGGTCGATAAAGATACGCGTGAATTCGCCGATCGTATCCAGCTGCATCGCCTGCCTGCTGATGTCTCCGTCATAGCCGTCCAGCAAAATATAGCCGTAGCGCGCCAAATTGCTTCCTCCCGCGTTCCGGCCGTCAGGCTTCTTCTGTGTCTTCAGACGGATCTGGCTGAACGAGAATTTCGACTTTAGACACCCGCTTCTCTTCCATGGCCAGCACCTTGATGACAAGATTTTCATAAGTAACGGCAGGGAGCTCGTTCTCCTCCGGGATACGGCCTAACTGGCTGATAACAAATCCGCCCATGGTGTCGAAGTCGTCATCAGGAAACTCGATGCCGATCGCCTCCCCGACTTCATCCAGGTCCGCCAGGCCGTCGATCAGCCAGGTCTGGTCATCCTTGCGGACGATTTCCAGCTCTTCCTCGTCGTACTCGTCCTGAATGTTGCCGACGATCTCCTCGAGGAGGTCTTCGATGGTGACGATACCGGCGGTGCCGCCGTACTCGTCGATCGCGACCGCCATCTGGGCGTGGTCACGCTGCATTTCACGGAAGAGGGCGTCGATGTTTTTCGATTCCGGAACAAAATAGGGCGGCCGAATCATGTTGCGCAGTGAGAACGGTTCGCGAAACCCTTCGGCGGCGTGGTAAAGCAGGTCCTTGATGTGCAAGATGCCGACGATGTTGTCGATGTTGTCGTCATAAACCGGAATCCGGGTGTATTTCTCGTGGATCGCCACTTCGAGGACTTCCGCATAGTCCGCGTCGACATCGAGCGAGACAATGCTGGTCCGGTGGGTCATGATTTCGGACACTTCCTTGTCGTTGAACTCGAAGATCTTGTTGATCATCTCTTTTTCTTCTTCATGGATGCTGCCCGATTCACGGCCGACATCCACCATCATGCGGATCTCTTCCTCGGTCACGGTCCGGTCCGTCTGGGTCGGATCGATGCCCAGGATGCGCAGGACCAGGTTGGTGGAGCGGGTCAGCAGCCAGACGAAAGGCTTCATGAATTTCCCAAGGCCCGTGATGATCGACGCGACGGCGTTGGCCAGTTTTTCCGGATTGTGCTGCGCGACCCGCTTGGGGACCAGCTCGCCGAGCACAAGCGAAAAATAAGCCAGAATAACCGTCACGACCACCACGCTGGCGGAACGGATGATCGGCAGGTCAATCCCGATCGCCGCGTAGAGCCGATCCGCGAAAATGTCCGCGGCGAAAGCCGATGAGAGAAAACCGGCCAGTGTGACGCCGACCTGGATGGTGGCGAGAAAACTGCCGGGCTCGTTGATCAGCTTAACGAGCTTGCGCGCGATGCGGTCGCCTTCTTCGGCTTTTTTGCGAACTTTGTTGTCGTTGAGCGTGATAACGGCGATTTCCGTTGCCGAAAAGAACGCATTGACCAGGATCAGAAGGAACAAAACCAAAAAATCAAGGATCAGGGATGTGTTCGAAGAAAGCGGCTGTGCCACAGCCGCGAGCATCGTACCTATACTACTGCCATCTTCCACTGTGGTGAATCTCCTTTTATCGCTCCGGCCTCGGCCGAATGCTGAACGGCAGGAAGAAGCAGCCTGCCTGCTGTGATTCAGTCCAATCATATCAGGTTTCGTTTCCATTCTCAAGCCTAAATTGACAACTGAGCCGGCCGAATGTCATAATGTTGGACATTAACCGTGGCAGGTAAGACGGAGGCAATCCATGACGTTTGCCGAGAAACTCAGTCTTTTGACCCGCGTCTTTAAAATCAGCAACAGCCGGCTGGCGCGTGCGATCCATGTGGATACGTCTTTGGTCAGCCGTTGGAAATCCGGTGAACGGACGCCTTCAGCGCTTTCACCGCACATCGCGGCCATGGCCTCCTTTTTCATCCAGATCGACGCTTACCCCTACCAGCGCGCCTACTTGGACAAACTGGTGGGCGTTTTGCTGCGCGATATGCCAGATGACGACAAGCAGTCGCGCACCCACGCCCTGGCTAACTGGCTGGCTTCGGAAGACCGGCGCGACATGCCTGGCATACCCGAACACCTGCTCATGTCCGCGGATGGCCCCGACCTGCTGGTCGGATCCATCCGCCAGGCGGTAACCGCGGCCGTCCCTCGTTCTGGCGCCTTTTCGCCGAGTCTGCCCGGCTGGTCTGAAGCGGGGCAGCCGGGCCTGGCGGCACAGGGCACGTTCTACCTGGGTATCGACGGACGACGCCAGGCGGTCATCAATCTGCTCCAGGATATCCTGCACCAGGAAGAACCCTGTGAGCTCATGCTGGTCAGCGAAGAGCCGATGGACTGGCTGCTGGACGATCCTGCCTTCACACGCACCTGGATGAGCCTGATGTTCCAGGTTATCCGGAGCGGGCATCACATTACGGTCATCCACATCGTCAACCGCAAGTCCCAAGATATCGCCCAGATCGTCGAATACTGGCTGCCGCTTCATTTGGCCGGGCACATACATTCCTTCTATAAGCCTAATTACGACGATCCGGCCATCCGAAGTTCGCTGTTTATCGTCGGCGGGCGCCTGGCCTGCCATGCGCAGTCATCCGCGAACCAGCCTGGCCAGTACCTGACCCGAATCGACGACGATCCCGCCCTGGTCGAATACTATACGCACGTATACGCTGGCTACCTCAACCAGTGCCAGCCGTTTCTCAAGGCTTACGGCGCCCATAACGCGGCCGCGCTGGCCGGCGAACTTGAGAACCTTAGCGGTCAGCGGCAAGTCACGCTCCGGTGGCACCTGAACATCGATTACCTGCCTGCGCGAACGGCTGCCCGTCTGTCCGGGCAGCTCGATACCGATTTGCCCGTTCAACCGGATCCGGACGCACAGGTCATCGACCTCGTCCCCGATACCTTGCTGGAGGACATCCTCATCCAGGGTGCCGTCATCCGTTCCGACTGCGCCCTGTTCCTTGACCGGCCCTTCCGGCTTGATTCGACGGAATCTGCCGAATGGCTGCTGGGTGTCGCTGCGGCCTTGCGCAGCCTGAAAAACTACGAGCTGTATTTTTTTCCCGCCGGTGACGCTGCATCACTGGGCTGCAGCCTGGCCAGCTACGAGAACCAGGCGGCGCTGTTCGCGCCGGTCGAGGCCAGCCAGGCCTTTACCATCCTGCTGCAGGAGCGCAATGCCCTCTATTCGCTTGGCCTCTACCTGGAGCGCTTCATCAGCCGGATTCCGACGAGCCAGCGCAGCAAGCCCGATGTCATCCGCCGCCTGGAGCGCACCGCCGAACTGCTCATCCAGCAGGCACAACCACCAGATCCGCCATCGATCCCATAGACCTGTTCACATGAAAGGAGCCCATCACGATGACACGAGAAGAAAAACAAGCCAAATGTTTCGCCTGGCACGCCCGTATCCGGCCAGGCACCGCCGAGGAGTACCAAAAGCGCCACGATGAGATCTGGCCGGAAATGACGGCCGTTCTTAACGAAGCCGGCATCCATAACTATACCATCTGGCTGTACGGTGACCAGCTGTTCGGCTATTACGAATGCGACGACCTGGAAAAAGCGGCCCGCGTCCAGGCCGGCAGCCCGGTCGTCGACCGCTGGAACGTGTACATGAAGGATATCCTGATGATGGAGTTCGATCCCCAAACCGGTGTGACACCGCCGCTGCAGCTGATGTTCTATCACCCATAAAAGATATTTTCCCGATAAAAAAGCCTTCGCCCGGACATGCGGGCGAAGGCTTTTTTGCTTGATGAAAGGGATGTTTACTCTTCGTCTTCCTCCATGCGGGCACGGGCGTCAGCGATGACCTTGTCGGCCACCACCTGCGGGGCCTGCTCGTAGCGGGCGAAGTTGATCGTGTACCAGCCGCGGCCCTGGGTCATGGACTTGAGGTCGGTGGCGTATTTCGCCATCTCGGACGTCGGCGCCTCGGCCTGTACGACCTGGCCGTCGTCATCCGGGTTGATCCCCATGATCCGCCCGCGCCGCTTGTTGAGGTCGCCCATGATGTCGCCGAGAAAATCGTCGGGGATATGGATCTCAACGGTGCTGATCGGTTCGAGCAGCACAGGCGACGCCTGCGGCAGACCGGCCTTGTAGGCCAGGCGGGCAGCGATCTTGAAAGCCATTTCCGACGAGTCGACATCGTGGTAGGAGCCGTCGACCAGCGTTGCTTTCAGGTTGACAACCGGATAACCGGCCAGGATGCCGCGGCCGATCGCCTCCTGCAGGCCTTTTTCGACGGCCGGATGGAAGGACTTGGGCACGGAGCCGCCGAAGATCTTCTCTTCGAAAACCAGGCCTTCCTCTTCGCCCGGCTCGAACTCGATCCAGACATCGCCGTACTGGCCGTGTCCGCCGGTCTGCTTCTTGTGCCGGCCCTGGACCTTGACTTTCTTGCGGATCGTTTCGCGATAGGGAACGCGCGGCTCTTCCAGAGTCGCCTCGACGTTGAACTTGATCTTCAGCTTGCTGCGCAAGACATCGATCTGCTGTTCGCCAAGGCCGGATACGACCAGCTGCCGCGTCTCTGGATCGTTGACCACGCCAAACACCGGGTCCTCGTCCTTAAGCTTATGCAGACCGGCCATGATCTTGTCTTCCTCGCCTTTGACCTTGGGCACGATCGCCATGGTCAGGCAGGGTACCGGGAATTCGATTTGCGGCAGGGTCAGAACCTTGCTGCGGTCACACAGCGTGTCGTTGGTCGCGGTCACCATTAGCTTGGTTACGGCGCCGATGTCCCCGGCACTGACCTGATCCACCTGGTTCTGCTTTTTGCCGACCATCGAGAAAACAGAGCCGACGCGCTCATCTTTTTCCTTGAGCGGGTTGTAGACGGTGCTGTTGGCTTTGAGCGTTCCCGAGCAGACTTTGAACAGCGAGATACGGCCGACGAACGGGTCTGCGATCGTCTTGAATACAAAAGCGGCCAGGGGGCCGTTCGGATCGGCCTGCAGCGCGACGGTTTCGCCGGACGACTGCGCCTCAACCGCCTTGGTCTCGGCGGCGGTCGGCAGGCAGCGGATCAGCTGATCCACCGTGAAAGCGATCGCCCAGTTGGCCGTGGACGACCCGACAAAGACAGGATTGAGCGAGCCGCTCAATATGGCCGCGCGGATGCCCTGATCCAGTTCCTCATCGCTGAAGGGCTCGCCGCTGAAGTATTTCTCCATCAGCTCCTCATCGGTTTCCGCTACCGCTTCGTTGAGGGCCTCGCGCAGGCTCTCGACCTCGTCGGCAAGTTCCGCCGGCATGTCTGCCGGAGAAGCCGTGCCGGTTTTCCGGTCCAGGCTGTACGCCTGGCCGTTCATGACACTGATCACGCCGGTCATCTGGCCGTCCTGGAGAATCGGCAGCGCAAAGGGAACCACCGCCTGGCCATAGCTCTCCTTCAGACTGGCGAGCGCCTTATCGAAATTGGCGTTGGCTTCGTCCATGCGGCTGATCATAAATGCGAACGGGACTTGTTTCCGGCGGCACAGCTTGACGGCCTTGTCGGTGCCGACCGCCGCGCCGTCCTTGGCGCTGACCAGGATAAGGCCGGCGTCCGCGACCTGAACGCCCTGCATCACTTCACCGACAAAATCGAAATCGCCGGGGGTGTCGATCAGGTTAAGCTTGTTGTCGTTCCAGGCACAGGAAGCGGTCGATGTATTAAGAGAGACTTGCCTGCGGATTTCCTCAGGATCAAAGTCCATGACTGTATTGCCGTCTGCCGCCCGGCCCATGCGGTCGATGACCTTGGCACTATAAAGCACCGCTTCGGCAAACGCCGTCTTGCCCGAACCGCCATGGCCCATAAGAACAAGATTGTTGATCTTGTCTGCGGGAAAGTTTTTCATACCAAGAATACCCCCTTAATCGATCGCCCGCGCAGCAAGGCACGCCAGATGCCGGGCGGGCACTGTGCATTCCATTATACTATGCACTTTCACCAAGTTCCACTATGAATTTTCACAAGATTCCTGACAGCGAATCTGCCATTCTCCCAGTAAATTTTCAAGATCCTCACGACGGGTCACGGCCATGGCGGCCGCTCGCAGGCGGGCGGCGCCGGGTGTGCCGCGCAGGTACTGGCCGAGATGGCAGCGCATCTCGCGAACGGCGGTCGCTTCGCCAAGCAGTTCGGCCAGCTGCGCCAGGTGCTCGAGAATGATGTCCCGGCGTTCCTCCGGACCAGGTCCGGTGCCGTCCTGGCGGTGAATCTGGCGGAACAGCCAGGGGTTTCCCTGGGCTGCGCGGCCGATCATGACCCCGTCAACGCCGGTCTCTCGCAGCATGCGGTCCACGTCCTGCCAGCACGTGACGTCGCCGTTGCCGTAAACCGGCAGCGAGACCGCAGCCTTGACCGCGGCCAGGACAGACCAGTCAGCCTTTCCGCCGTACATCTGCGCGCGCGTCCGGGCGTGGACCGTGATCGCGGACACGCCGCAATCGGCGAGCATGCGGGCAAACAAAACAGCGTTAACCGACGCGTCATCCCAGCCGCTGCGGCACTTGACGGTCACCGGCTTGAGCCCTTGGGCTGCAGCGACCGCCTTTTGTGCGATCCTGGCGGCCAGCTGGGGCGTTTGCATCAGGGCACAGCCGGCACCCTCAGAAACGACTTTGCGAACCGGGCAACCCATGTTGATGTCGATCAGGCTGCAGTGGCCGAGGATGGGATGGTCGAGAATTTTCCAGATTGCCGCGGCGAAGTCATCCGGGTCCGCTCCGAACAGCTGGATGCCCATGGCTCCGGCATCGGCATCGATCGCCAGGTAGCGCCAGTTGCGGCGCATGGCCGGATCGTGCATCATGCCGCGTGCACTGACCAGTTCCGTTACGGTCAGGCCCGCGCCCATCCGGTGGCAGATGCGGCGGAAAGCCAGGTCCGAGGTGCCCGCCATCGGTGCCAGGGCCAGGTTGTTGGGCAAACTGAGCGTCCCGATGCCAAGCGGGCGCACCAGCAGGTTCCGGTTCATGTCTCCTGACCGCTCAGCTGCTTCCTGATGGCGTCCAGAACGCGGCCGCGTTCAGGTTTGTCACGCACATCACCCTGGAAGAGGATCGGCTCGCCGACATGGATCGTGTGCGATTGGGCATTGGCATAAAGCGGTGTAAAAGGAATATGACGGCCCGTCTCCCGGTAATAGAGGCGGTCGATCATCAAGAAGCCGTCGTACAAGTCACCTATTTCCGGATCATGGCTGGCATAGTCGCGGTCCGGAAAAATTAAAAGGCTCTCCCCTTGCGTCAAGGCAGCGATGCTTTTCTGGTAGGTGCGGATGATCTGCATCGAGTTGCGGTAGACCGGTATCGTCCTGCCCGAGCGCATCAAGGCCGGCAGGTAGGCGGCAATCACCACAGTAGCCAGGTATGCCTTCCACCTGGGCCAGCCGAAGCGTTCCGTCAAGGTGTAGTCCATCATGTGCCGGTGGCAAGACTTGCGGTCATGGTACACGTGCAGCGACCAGGTTCGGATTTTTCCCGGCAGCCAGGGGATGGTCATGAAGATTCCCTTGGTATCGAAATGCCGGCATAAATAGACCTGCGGATCGTGGAGCTTTTCAGCGCCGCAGATCCGGTACGTCGGGTAAAACCGACGGATTAAAAACCTGGAAAAACGATACAGGCGACCGTAGTCATGCATACTGTTCCACCACATTCCGCTCAAATGCTCAGAACCCGGGAACAGGTCAGGGTACGCTGTGCGCCGCGATTCTTATCTCATGTTAATGATTGCCCACCGTTTTGTCAAAAGTAAAACATGCAGCGGTCCAGTTGGGTCATCAGGTTCTCAAAACGTCGTCATACCAGGCATTTCAGGCATTTCGCCACGCCTTTTGTTAACATTTTGTTCATATTTGACCGCTATAATAAGGCATACAGCAATACCTGTTGTCTCTGCCGCGCGTATCATGACGAATAAAGGGGGATGCCTGATGATCTTTGGTGACAAATCTAAAAAAATCGAAACCTATGCCAAAAAAGGTAAATCAGCCAAAATTATTCCTTTATTGACGGACAGAAAGAAAGACGTACGTATGAGTGCGATCAAGGCGCTCGGAAACATCGGTGACGACCACTGCGTCAACAATCTGCTGTTGCTGCTGGGCGACCCCGATCCGGAAATCCGCCGCCAGACAGCGGCCAGCCTTGGCGATATCGGCAAGGATGTCTGCAAGACGCATCTGCAAAGCCGCGTGAAACAGGAAACAGATGAAAAGGTTTTAGCCGCCATGCACGATTCGATCATGCGCATCTCGGCCAAGGTCGGCTACGTCAAGTAGACGCCCTATCTTGGACAAAACGAAAAAAACTGCTGGAACAGCATCTGTTTCAGCAGTTTTTTGGCGTCCCGGGCAGGAATTGAACCCGCATCAACAGCTCCGGAAACTGCCACCTTATCCATTAGGCCACCGGGACACAGCTTCGTCATTATAAGCCATCGACGGTTAAAATGCAATTGCCTCAGAGCAGGGATCGTGTCAAGTTGTTGTAGGTCGAATATACCCACCCGTGTGTCAGAAATGAGACCCCCCTTCCGTAATTGACTTATAGAGGCGATAATAAGCACTGCTGCGATGAGGCGTCTTCAAAGCC